>CERC01064846.1_pt1 | contig 25616 bp, 30 predicted proteins | sample 530921 | NCBI WGS metagenome assembly CERC01 (sample SAMEA2621099, study PRJEB7988) | marine metagenome | isolation source: saline water (ENVO:00002010), including
TCTTATCTATTTGGCTTGAGCAGCATGCCTCATGTAGCTTGCTGATAAAGGCTGTTTAGGAATTCTATGTTAGAAATTCTGCACGCGTACGTTCATTACTTTTGAATATCCCACCCAACGCAGTTGTTTCTGTCTGTGAATTTACATCCATGACGCCGCGGGATTTAACGCAGTAATGTGTTGCGTTAATGGATACCGCAACATTATCTGTTTCTAAAAGTGTTTGTAGAGCGATAAGTATCTGTTTTGTTAGACGCTCTTGTACTTGGGGGCGTTGGCTGAAAAAACGTACCAGGCGATTTATTTTTGATAAACCAATAATCTTTGTATTTGGTATATAAGCTACCTTTGCTGTTCCATCAATAGTAACGAAATGGTGTTCGCAGGAACTTAACACACTGATATCACGGACCTTGACCATCTCTTCAAGGTTCATTTTATTCTCAATCATCGCGATTTTAGGGAAATTACTATAATCCAGCCCAGAGAAAATCTCATAAACATACATCTTGGCGATGCGGTGTGGGGTTTCTTCTAAGCTATCATCCTCAAGATTCATACCTAGCGTGCTGACAACTTCAGACATGAGCCCTTTGATTTTTTCGTAACGTTGCTTTTGATCGAGCCCGTTATCAATGGTAGGGGTTTCCAGTCCTTTGTGGATTAATTGCTCTCTTACTGCCGCCGCTTCAGGTGAAATCATCATGTAACCTTTTAATTTATTTGTTCTTCGTTTTTATCGTTGAAGCATCGGTGTGCAAGTGAAGTAAGCACCGCTAAAAGCCAATACGATTATCTCATTTTTCGTCTTGGCTTAATGGGACCAAGCAAATCAATTACAGTGTTAGGGTTTATAGAAGGTCAGGGAAAGGAAAGTCATCTCCCATCATTCTCGGATGTTTAGTTACCTTAATCGCGTGCTCAATATCTGAACCTTCTCTCATCGCATTGATAAGTAGAGTGAGAATAAAAGTGATCGAGTAATACTCTACGTGAGCGGTTAAGAATGGCAGGCTAATATCATTCTGTGCTAGTTTGCTTAACCGTGCCGCTAGCTGAGCGGCTTCACTATCATCAAAGCCTTCATCCATATTATGGATCAGTTCATAAATTTCATTCGGAAGGTTTTCATAGAGATAGTGATCAACTTTTAGCACTATTTTTAGAAGTACAGCGTGCTCTTTTTGTTCGTTTAAAAAAGGAAGGCTGACGGTTTCATTGAGTCGTTGAGCAATATCAATAGACTCGTCTTTATTAAGGAGTTGCCTTTGGCCTCGCTTCGCAAAGTATTCTTTTACTAATGCGTTGTATTGATTATCTGTCAGCGAGATTTTAGCCATGTTGAATCCTCAAATTGCTGTTAGTCAGTCACTGTTTGTAATTTTAAGATAGTTTTATGCTTGGGGATAGCATTGTTATGTCATGCATTGAAAATAGTTAACGCTGTAATTCGTCATCTATATCAACATTTATCCTATTACTAAGGTATATAGATGAAAGGTTAGGTTAATCACCGTATGATGCTGGCTGTTGAATTTTTGTTAAGTTAAGGGCTCTCTTGATGTTTTTCTCAAAAAAATTGAATCTTAAGATCGATGACCTACAAGGTGAGATCGAGCAATTGCGTATGCAAAATCAAAACTTGGTGAATGAAAATCAAGTGCTAACGCAGCGTTGCTATGAATCAGAGAGCGTACAAAATACACAAGATGATGGACAGCAAGAGATCTGTGCCGCTTGGGTTGCAGGGGGAGAACTTGTCGCTCAGGTTCGATCTACGATTGCTGATGCTGCAGAAAACTTAGAAAGCGAAAAGCAAAGTCTACAGAACTCGATGTCTATTTTTGATGAAACCCGTCAAGCGGTTGAAACCATTTTAGATCGAGTTAATGTGATTCAAACACGTGCACAAGACGGAAATGAAAACGTAAAAAGTTTATTGACGGTTTCAGAACAGATTGAAAAATTTGTGGGTGTCATTCGTGATATTTCGGACCAAACAAACCTCTTGGCCTTGAATGCTGCGATAGAAGCGGCACGAGCTGGCGAATCGGGAAGGGGCTTTGCCGTAGTTGCTGATGAAGTTCGTAATTTAGCACGTAAAGCGAGTGAAGCCAGTAATGAGATCGCTAATCTTGTGGGTCAAATCAGTACGCAAACCACATTAGCTTCTGATGATATTGGTCAAGTCGATATGTTAAGCAGTGAAGTTGTGGCATCTGCTGAGCAAATTAAAGCGGGCGTTCGTGATGTGGTAGGGCTGTCTGAACTGATGAATAGTGTTATCGGAAACAGCGCAGCAGATACATTTATTGAAACCGTTAAATTAGACCATGTGAATTGGAAAAATAGTGTGTATGAGGGCATTGTGATGGGCGATTTAAATAGCCTTTCATCACTTGCAGATCATACCGCATGTCGTTTGGGTAATTGGTATTACGCAGGCGTTGGCCGTGATAAATATAGTCATCTACCTAGCTTTGCAAATCTAGATGCGCCACATGAAAAAGTACACTCATCAGGCCTTGCTGCAGTTGAGGCTGCACGTAGTGGAAATGTTAAAGTCGCTGCTTCTCATCTAGCGATGATGGAAAAGGCGAGTCTAGAAGTCGCTTCCATTTTAGATAGGCTAAATAATGAGTTTAAAAACTCGTAGCAGTGATTCTTTGGTGCCTGTTTTAACAGCAATATAATGATTAATCGTTAAATATGACCTCACATAAGATTTCTCTAGTTAAGCCGTCACCTGTTAGAAAGGTCGCGGTCTTTTGTGGGGCTAAAACCGGTAACGATCCTCTTTATTTGAATCAAGCTATTATCGTAGGGGCTTTTCTAGCTAAAAACGGTATTGAGTTAATCTATGGTGGTTCAAATTTGGGCTTAATGGGGGCTCTCGCTTCATCTGCTTTATCTCATGGTGGGGCCGTTACGGGGGTCGTGCCTACTCATTTTGAAAAGAGCGAGACCATCCAAGAAAATTTAACTCAGCTAATAGAAGTTAATGATTTATCAGAGAGAAAAGAGCAGATGCTATCTCTTGCTGATGGATTTGTTGCACTGCCAGGGGGATCTGGAACACTGGATGAGATTTTTGAAGTAATCACTTTGTCACAGATGGGCCAGCATAAAAAGCCATGTGCTTTTTTAAATATAAATCAGTTTTATGATCCACTTATAAGCTTCTTAAGGCATGCTCAAGAAAATGGTTTTATTCACCCGGATTATATAAATATGCTGATTGTCTCTGAAAGTATTGAGGATACAATCAATCGTATGCAATGTTTTAAACATCCCCATTTATCCTAATTTAAACTATTTTATTTTCTAATACTGCTTAAACCGCCTAATAACTTTTCTACTCCTTCCTTACAGTTATTTTTGCTATACGCTTCAGCTTCTAGAGGTGATCGGGTTGGTAAGGCCGTACTCCTCTTTATTCCCAAAAGTGACATACCATAGATTTATATAAGCATTTATTATATTAGCTTTATACGATGGTCGAATTCTTGTATATGTTTTGTTGGAATATAGTTATTTCAAAAAGAGATATAACAATAAGAAGCACTTTTGGGACGCCAAGTGGAGGCGCTAATGTCCAAGATCATTAAAGGCCCGAGTACGCGTGAGCTGATGGCTCAGATGGCTCGGGAATCTGAACACTTATCTACTAATGACCGTCGAGATTTTTTGCGTAAAGGGATAGCGACTGTAGGCGGTATGGCTGCGACGGTTGTAGCGGGTGGCGCGATAGGGGACGAGATTAATGTAAATAATTTGCCGCCTAATGAACCATCCTGGGGTAAGCAACTAGGGCATGGTGTTGTTGAATACCCTTATGGTGGCCCATCTAAATATGAAAAGCATGTTGTTCGTCGAACTGTTCCTTGGCTTACGGCTGATTCCATAGCCTCAATCTCTATGACACCACTACAAGACTTAAAGGGAATAATTACCCCTAATGGCCTTGTGTTTGAGCGTTATCATGGCGGCGTACCTCAAATTAATCCTGATGAACATCGTCTAATCATTCATGGTTTAGTTGAGCGTCCTATTATTTTTACCATGGAAGATTTGATGCGTTTTCCATCGGTTTCAGAAATTAAATTTATAGAATGTCCGGCTAACGGCGGCATGGAGTGGAAGGGGGCGCAGATGGAAGCGCTTCAGTTTACGCACGGTATGTTGAGCTGTTGTGAATGGACGGGTGTTCCGCTAAAAGTACTATTGGATGAAGTCGGCGTAAAACCGGAAGGTAAGTGGATTCTAGCCGAAGGGGCAGATGGCTCACATATGAGCCGTTCAATTCCTTTAGAGAAAGCTTTGGAAGATACCTTAGTTGTTTATGCTCAGAACGGTGAAATGCTACGTCCAGAGCAGGGATACCCTTTACGTCTACTCAATCCCGGTTGGGAAGGTAATACCTCTATCAAATGGTTACGCCGCCTAGAGATTGGCGATTCTCCATGGTATCACCGTGAAGAAACATCAAAATACACAGATCTGATGCCTGATGGCCGGGCGCGTAAGTTCACATTTGTACAAGAATCTAACTCAGTTATTACAAGCCCATGTCCTGAGAAACCGATGATAAAACCAGGCTTTGTGGAAATTGAAGGTATTGCTTGGTCTGGGCGAGGAAAGGTGAAGCAAGTAGATATCTCTTTTGATGGTGGTGTTAGTTGGGTCCCCGCTAAATTGAAAGGTCTTGTTTTAGATAAAGCATTAACGCGCTTTAGCTTGGTGACTAAATGGGATGGTCAGCCTTGGTTATTGCAATCCCGTTCTGTAGATGAGACCGGATATGTACAGCCTACTTTGAGCCAATTGCGTAAGGTGCGTGGTGGCAACTCCATATACCATAAGAACTCTATTCATACGTGGAAAATTGCGCCAACAGGGGAGGTTACTAATGTTCAAATTACTTGATAAAACAGGAATAAAAGAGTCTCTGTTTGCGCTAAGTTTAGGTGCTGTTTTGGCATTGACAACTAACTTTGCTTACGCTGAAAAGTTTGGTTTTGGTGATACAGCAACTCAAGATCAAATTGCAGGGTGGGATATTGATATCCGTCCGGATGGTAAAGGCTTGCCTGAGGGAAGAGGTACGATTGAAGCAGGTGAAGGTTTATATGAGGAGCGCTGCGCGACCTGCCATGGTTTATTTGGTGAGGGTGAAGGGCGTTGGCCTGTATTAGCTGGTGGAGAGGGAACGCTTCAGGAAGAGCGCCCTACAAAGACCGTGGGTTCTTATTGGCCTTATGCATCTACACTCTATGACTATATTCGTCGTGCTATGCCTTTTACTGCGCCACGTTCTTTATCTGATCAGCAGGTCTATGACATTACGGCCTATCTCCTGTACCTGAATGAAATTGTTGAGGAAGATTTTGTATTAACGAAAGACTCTTTGGCTACGATAGAGATGCCAAATAAAGATAACTTCTTTGTCGATCCTCGGCCTGATGTGAAGAATGTTCGCTGTATGCAAAACTGTGCTGATCCTACGAAGTTAAAAATAGTAGGAACGCTCAGAGGGATAACACCTGTAGGGCACTTTGTTGAGGGTGCGGATGCGCCGGCTTCATCTCATGATGCTCAGATGGAACAGGAGCAGAATAAAGAAAAAGTTCGTAAAGCTACTCTTAAAGGTGAGAGTGCAGAGGTTGCTACTCACTCTAAGGCTGTTGCACTGACTGAGATGGCGATGGCGGGAAAGGATATTTACGATGGAGCATGTAAGGTGTGTCATGGCTCTGGCCTTACAGGATCGCCTAAATTTGGAGATGCTGAGGCTTGGTCGTCACGTATTCCTAAAGGGATGCCGCAATTGGTTCAGCACGCAATAAAAGGATTTACAGGTGATACGGGTGTTATGCCACCTAAGGGCGGAAGGGTCGACCTTAGTGATAAGCAGGTTGAAAATGCAGTGGCATACATGGTTGAATCTAGTCAGTGATTATTAGGTTATAAGGCTTAGTTATATTGAGCCTTATAACTTTGTGGGTTTCATATAACAATAAAAATACTGTCGTAAGGCAGAACACCGGAGGAGAAATAATGCGAAAGCTGACCACCTCTTTCTGTACGGTTGGATTATTAGCGATGTTTACAGCGTCTCCCGTTGTAGCCGATAACCATGCTGAACAGATTGCATTAGGTAAAGCTGTTTATATGGGGAAGTCCCGTGGAAATTGCGTTTCATGTCACACTATCGCTGATCCTGATGCGAAGCTAGCAGGAAACCAAGGCCCCCCAACCCTATCTATGAAAGCTCGTTTTCCTGATAAAGCTAAATTAAGAGCTCAAATTTGGGATGCAACTAAGAATAACCCCCTGACGATTATGCCGCCGCTGGGTAAGCACTGGATTTTGTCAGAAGAAGAAATTGATGCTGTCGTAGAGTATATCTACCAGTTCTGATCTCCCTAGTGGGATAAGTAAGAGGAAATTTAGAATGAGCATGAATCGTCGTTCCGTTATTAAAGTAATTGCTACAGGTGGTGCTTTAATCGGTGCAAGTGTCCTTATGCCACGTATTGCTATGGCAGCATGGACCACAAAAGCATTTGAAGCCGAAGATCAGGCAACCGCAATGAATGAATTGCTCGGTAGTGCTGTTGAAGAAAGTGCTGAAGTGACATTGAAGGCACCTGATATTGCAGAGAATGGTGCTGTTGTACCTGTCACTATCCGTTCAAGTATGGCCGGTGTGGAAGCTATCAGTGTCTTTGTTGAGCATAACCCAACACCGTTGGTTGCAGAGTTTATTATTCCTGAAGGAACTGATGCAGATGTATCAACACGTTTGCGCATGGGGAAAACCTCAAAAGTTACCGCAGTTGTAAAAGCTAACGGTAAATTTTATAGCGCTTCTAAGGAAGTAAAAGTCACTATCGGTGGTTGTGGCGGTTAAGTCCAGTCTAGGATCCAGAGGAAAGAATCATGGCTAAAGGTATTATTAAGGTTAAAGCAAAAACTTCGGGTGAGAAAACCAAAGTTAAGTTGATGGCTAAGCATATTATGGAGAGCGGTCAGCGTAAGGATAAAAAAACGGGTGAAATGATTCCTGCGATGTTTTTAAAAGAGCTGAAAGTTATGCATGCTGGGAAAGATGTGTTCATGGCCAATCTAGGGACAGCAATCTCTAAAAATCCTTATTTCGCATTCAATTTTGCAGGTGGGACTAAAGGCGACGAGCTTACGATGACTTGGGTCGAGAGCACGGGTGCAACAGGGACAGAGATAGCGAAAATAAAATAATCGGCTAAAACCGATTATTCGGTAAGGTGCGAATAATGAAAATAATAAAAACATTAGCGTTGAATTTAGCCGTTGCAAGTGCATCACAGGCCGCTTTGGCTGCCGATTCGGGTTTTGATATGCAAACGGTCGATCCCGAAGCGGATCGTATTGCTTTGCAAAACTATTTCAAAGCTCGTTTTCCTGAAACTGAAATCGCAGATTATGTTAACGGTATTTATGCCGTGGATGCGGGGTCTCGTGAGCAGTGGGAAGAATTAGAAGAGTTCCCTCCCTATGAGTTTGATGTGGAAAAGGGTGAAGAGTTATTTAATACACCTTTTGCTAATGGCAAAGGCTATGCCGACTGTTTTGAAAATGGTGGAATAGGTATTCGTCATAAGTACCCTTATTGGAATAAAGATGAAGGTACGGTTAAGACGCTAGAGCAAGAGATAAACGAATGCCGTACGGATAACGATGAGGAACCCTTAGCATGGGGTAAAGGGGCTATTGCTCAAATCTCTGCCTATATGGCTTGGACCTCACGGGATAAGGTTTTTGATATTCAAATCCCTGCCGATGATGAGCGTGCTAAAGCGGCTTATTTGGATGGTAAGAAGTTCTTTTATGCTAAACGTGGACAGTTGAATTTGTCTTGTGCAAATTGTCATGTTCAAGGTACGAATATTCGTATCCGAGCTGATTTACCCAGTCCTCAGCTAGGTCATGTGACTCATTTTCCTGTATTCCGTTCTAAATGGGGAGCGTTAGGCACATTGCATCGACGTTATAGCGGTTGTCATAAAGATTCTCGTTCTAAACCATTAAAGCCTCAAACTGAGACATTTAGAAATTTGGAATATTTCCAGAGCTATATGTCCAATGGGTTAGTGGCAAATGGTCCCGGTGCGCGTAAATAACTGGAGGGTAGCAAAATGAATAAAGGTCTTATTATTGCTATCGTCTTGATAGTAGCTGTTGTGTTGTTTATGACGCAGTCTGATAAGAAAGAAGTATCAGAACCCGCGATGACAAAAGCGCCTCCTCCTGTTCAAGTTGAACCTTCACCGGCTGAGCCTGCTGCCCCTGAAGTCAGCTTACAAGAAGCGTTTGAAATGAATCGAGCGATGTATGGAAAAGGTCATTCATTCGCTTGGAATGGTGAGCAGCATACAACGGATCATCCTGAGGAAATTGAAGCGTCGAAAGAGGCAACCCAAGCTAATGCTGAAGCGCTTTTAGCAAGCGCTATGGCTAAAAATGCTGAAGTTGCTAAGTTGGGTTTTGAGTGGAAACTGACTGGCGATATTCTCAAAAAAGCTCAACAATCGATTGATCAAGGAAATTTCCAGCAAGCATTAAATTTAGCTGCCCAAGCTAAATATCATGCACGCATTGGTATCGAACAGTACCACTATGCTCAAGCAAATTGGCATCTATCGGTTCCTGAATAAGGTGTTTTAAGCTCCTTTTAACGCCTGCTTTTTTTCAGCAGGCTTTTTTTTCTCTCGATTAAAGGTAATTTGTTATGACCATGTCGCGTCGTGAATTTGCACGTTTACTGGGTATTGCTGGCGCAGCTGGTGTTTTACCTGCTACGGGCTTCGCCGCTAAAAAGCAGACAGGTGATCTGTATGAGATCCCTAACAGTGGTAATGTTAGGCTTTTACACATGACTGACTGCCATGCGCAGTTGATGCCTGTTTATTTTAGAGAACCTAATGTTAATTTGGGTATTGGAAATGCTTATGGACAGGCCCCACACCTTGTCGGGGAAAAACTACTTAACCATTTTGGTATTTCGCCGGGGTCACTAGAAGCGCATGCTTTTTCCTATCTAAATTTTAATGATGCTGCTAGCCGGTATGGCAAAGTAGGCGGGTTTTCCCACTTAAAAACTTTAGTTAATCGTTTACGCCAAAGCTACGGTACCGAAAATACCCTGTTGCTAGATGGCGGTGATACATGGCAGGGATCGGGTACCGCATTTAAAACCCGCGGTATGGATATGGTTGAAGCAACCAATGAACTCGGTGTGGATTACATGACGGGGCATTGGGAATTTACCTATCATCAGGAGGAGATCCTTAACAATATTAAAGCGTTTAATGGAGAGTTCTTAGCTAATAATATTTATGTCACTGAAGACGCGCTTTTTGATGGCGCAGATGAGTACATTCATGATGAAGATTCGGGGCATGTATTTAAGACATATTCCATTCGTGAAATCGGCGGTGTGCGTTTAGCTATCATCGGTCAAGCATTCCCTCGAACTAAAATTGCGAACCCGGCCCGTTTTATCCCTGACTGGACTTTTGATATCTATGATAGTGAGATGCAAGAGCTGGTGGATACACTACGCTCTGAAGAGAAAGTTGATGCGGTCATTGTGATATCACATAACGGTATGGATGTTGATTTAGCGATGGCTTCGCGTGTTTCTGGAATCGATGTGATACTCGGTGGTCATACTCATGATGGAATGCCGCAACCAACAACGGTTAAAAATCAGTATGGGCAGACGTTAGTTTGTAACGTCGGTTCGAATGGTAAGTTTTTAGGCGTAATGGACCTTGATATTCGAAATGGCAAAGTTAAGGGGTTTAACTATCGGCTTATGCCCGTGTTCTCTGAGCTTTTGCCTGCAGATGCGGGTATGGCAAAACTAATTGAAGATATTCGTGCGCCACATTATCAGTGGTTAAATGAAGAGTTAGCTTTGGCGGATGAAGTAATGTTCCGTCGTGGTAATTTCAATGGCACGTTTGATCAGTTGATCTGTAACGCTTTGATGGAAGTGAATGATGCCCAGATCTCTTTGTCCCCGGGTTTCCGTTGGGGAACGACGGTACTTGAAGGGCAAAAAATTACGATGGAGCATGTGTTGGATCAGACCTGCCTGACTTATCCTGAAACTTATGTGAGGCCGATGAAAGGATCAGAGCTTAAATTGATTCTGGAGGATGTGGCAGACAATATTTTCAACCCTGAGCCATACCTTCAGTCGGGTGGTGATATGGTCCGTGTCGGAGGTTTTGATTATGTTTGTGATCCTTTGCAGCCTATCGGTAAGCGTATTTCTGAGATGACGCTTGATAATGGCGAAAGAATCGATGCGAATAAAATGTACACTGTTTCGGGCTGGGCAACGGTTGGTGCTCAATCTGATGGTCCGATTATTTGGGATGTAGTTGCAGAGCATCTACGTGATAAGCAGGTTGCTCATATTGATAAGTTGAATACTCCTATTCTTAAAAATGTGGCTGGAAATCCAGGTATAGATGGTTACTCAAAAATTAAATAATTAAATTAAACCGTAAAGTTCTATCACGGATTGCTGCTGTATTGAGTAGTTCACCTTGCACATTTATTCTATCAATGTGAAGGTGTAGACCTTTACGGTCCTAATTTAAGATACTTAATTATGAATAAACTTATTGTTATTGGTGCTGCAAGTCTTGCAGGTTTGATTTTGGTAGGTGGTGCCGGTTTCTTTGGGTATAAATTGTATAGCGAGCTTTCCAATTATAAAAAAGTGGGAAGCTTGAAGGCCCTTAAAACCTTTAGTCAGGAAAATTTTGATTTAAAAAAATCAAATAAAGAGTTAGAGAAATCTATCGCTAAAATTCAAAAAGACTTTATGGCTTATCGCAATACAGAGATCCGTAATGCTGAACAACGTTCTGATCGACGTGTTGAAACAGCCGTTGCGTCTTTTATGCCTATATCGGGTCCTTATGTCCTTGCGGCGGTCTCTAGTAAAGATCAGCTTGAACTGTGTGAAGATACTCAACGTTTAACTAAACTTGAGACTGAGCTCTTTGGTAGTGTCCCAGCAAATGTTTTACTGCAGCAAGAAAAGATCTGTGAAACTAACATTGATAGGAAGTTAGTTCCTTTATTCAAATATCAAATGTTAAGAGTCAGGGCGAGTATGTCGGGTTCGCTCGGGCACCTTAGAAAAGATGCAGATCAAAAATTTGATAAAGCGAGGACTCTTTTAACTAAATGGGAAGTTCCAATCTCAACTGAGTTAGATGCTTATACTCGTTTCAAATAGCGGTTAGATCATATTTTTGCTGGGTAGAGCATTAGTGGAATAATATCTGCCTAGAAGCCTTTCTGCTCTAAGCGACCTTAATTTGTCTCGTTCTGATCTCCCTGTCCCTGTTTGCGTCGATACGAAGTAGGGGAAAGCCTGATTTTTGAATTAGTGGAGACTGAGGCCATTGAAGAATCGGAACATATTGTTCAGTTTTTGACCGAGTTAAAGGGCTAGGGTGTAGTTTAGCGATTGATGATTTTGGTACAGGCTATTCCAATTTTAAATACTTATTAAAGCTAGATATCGATTATATAACAATTGATGGTTCCTTAATTCGTTATATCGACCGTGATAAAAATTCGAGAATTTTTGCTGAAACGGTAGTGGGTTTTGCCCGAAGGTTGAATGTTAAAACGGTCGCTGAATTTGTACATAGTTTTGATGTCGAAACTGAGGTTCGCAGAATTGGTGTTGATTACCTTCAGGGATTTCTTCTAGCCGAACCACTACCTTTAGCAGATTTATAAGCCTATCTTTTTGCTAATCTGGTCAGAATTTCTAGTGATCTAATTGGTTATAGCAGGCTTTTACTGGTATCTTCATTTCGGGGTTATGACTGGTTGTATGCCTATTTTTTGTTTGAGAGGCATAGTTAAGTTGTTTAGGACTTGTACGTAGGCTTCTTAGCTTGCATTACTGATTTAGATGAGTGAAACCGATGAGTATTAAAGCTTTTCCTTATTTTCAGCCGATTGTCGAGACTGCAACTGGACGTATTGCAGGTTATGAAGCATTGGCACGAATGATAGATGAAACGGGCACGGTAGTTTCGGCGGGCGCTCTATTTACAGATAAAACAATTGCTCTCAAGGAACGTATTGAGCTTGATCGTGATGTACGACTTCAGGCATTAACTCAGCTAACACAACTACCGAAAAATACTTTTTTAAGTATTAATATCTCTCCTGAGTGGCTTCAGTGTTTGGATTCTCTGGAGAATTTACCCACGTTTGAAATGATTAAGCAACTCGCGGCTGATGGCACTAAGGTCGTGATTGAGATCACTGATCTGGATGGTGATATTGATGTGATCCAGCAGTTGGTTGAGCGTTATCGTGAGCAAGGTTTTAGGGTTGCGATTGATGATTTTGGTACAGGCTTTTCTCAATTAGATCGTATCGCGCTTTTAAAGCCGGATATTATTAAGCTTGATATGACGTTATTGAAGAACGGCACTGAAGATGGACGTGGTTCTTCAATGATACAGATGCTAGGTGAGATGGCCTCTAAACTCGGTAGTAAGGTTCTATGCGAGGGGGTAGAGACTGAGGAAGAATATTATTTAGCTTTAAGTTGTAATGCGGTTTATGTTCAGGGCTTTCTTTTCTCCGAAGCTGTTGCGGAGATGCTTCCTCCTGAAAAAACACAGTACACAGTTAAGAATTTACTAAGTCATTATCGGGAACGTGCTTTAGAGGCAACTGCACGAAGTCATTGGCGTGCAGAAAAGGTTAAAGCTGAGCTTCTAGCATTGCGGGAGGTTCTTCGTACCGCCAGTGATGAAGAAGATCTACAGGATTTTGTGGCGGCAGATCATCTTATCAGATTTTATATTTGTGACCGTCTAGGTGATCAAATATCGCCTAATTATGAAAACAGCGATCGTGGCTGGATTCGAGATGACAACCATAAAGGCTATAATTGGAGTTGGCGCCCCTACTTCTTTGAGCTGCTAGGGTCATCTGATACGAAGAACCGTTTGGTGTTCTCAGACCCTTATCAGGATATTCATACGGGTATGGGAGCGCAGACTGCAGTGCTTGTTATTGACCATTCTCGGATATTGCTTGCCGACTTAAGAGATGATCAACAAGGCGGAGGGATCTTTAATGGTTTTACTGCAATGCCAGCAAGTTGGATTCCTGACATAGAGTAGATTATCTAAATCCAGATTAGGGCGACAGCTTTTTGAGCAGAAGGGTGTACGCCTTGTCTTTTTTTTCTATCTGCATCAACTTTATGATCTGATAGTCTAGTTCTGGGGCAAACCAAATATAAGTTTGCCTTTTACTATTTTTCTCACGAATGCGTTTTACTTTAATAGCTTCATATTTGCCGATAGGGGCTTCAATTTCAGTTTTGCCATCTACTTTAAATTTATACTCTTTTAAACTTCCGCCATCGGCTACGTTGAAGTTGAACTCAGTTTTGCCTTGAGCTACCTGCTGTTGGAGTAAAATTTGGTAGCTTAGTTTGTCTTGAACGCCCGGAGTGACGGACATATTCCAAGGCTTATCCGCAACATTGTTTGTCGCCTTATTTGCTTCCCAATCAAACTCAATACTTACGTTGCGCTTTTTCCCTAAAACACTGCGTTTAAAAATGTAGTGTATGGGACGAAGTTGATCATGAAAAAGTTCAAGGTTGCTTTTTTCATAGATGCTCGCGAGCATTGACGAGGCTTTTGATTCAATCACCCACTGATTGTCGGGTGATTTTTTAAGTTGGCGTATTGTGTCGCCACTTAGGGAGATGGGGCCGTCCCACTCAAGCTCATAAGCAGCGGTAAAGGTTTTTAAGGCGGGTAAGTCTTTGCTCGTTGATTCGTCAGCTGAAGCGAAGAGAGGGAATGCCCAGAAAACTAGATAGGTTAATACTGCAGTTCGTGTGCGCAGTTGCTTTCTAGGCATCGCTATTTTCCTCTTACTGACGTATTTCTAGTTGGTAGCCTTGGGCAGGGAGTAATTGTCCATCTAACGTTATTCCCTGTTCAGTACAAGCAAGCTTATCATCACAAAAAAGCTGTACAGCATATGGATAGATAATATGTTCAACCGCATGTACTTTTTTTTGCAGGCTGTCTTCATTATCATCCACATCTATGCTGACTTTTCCCTGAACGGCTAGGGGGCCACCGTCCAGCTCTTCTGTTACAAAATGTACAGTGCAACCATGTTCCTTATCACCTGCTTCAATAGCACGTTTATGTGTATGAAGGCCTTTGTATTTAGGCAGTAATGAAGGGTGGATGTTAAACAGGCGTCCTTGATAATGGCGAACAAAAGCAGGAGTTAAAATACGCATAAACCCTGCTAGTACAATAAGATCAGGTTTGTACTGGTCGATCTGTTCAATCATTGCTTGATCGAAACTTTCTCGATCATCAAAGTCGACATGCTGAAGCGTTATTGCTGGAATTTTGGCATTGTTGGCACGCTCCAAGCCATAAGCCTCAGCTTTATTGCTGAGAACTGCTTCGATGCGGCCATTAATTTGGCCGGCATCGATTGCATTCATTATGGCTTGTAGGTTGGAACCACTTCCTGAAATCAGGACAACGATTCGTTTACTCATAGGCTGGATTAGGACTCCGTTGCTACAAGTTCAACTTGCTCTTCACCTTCAGATGCTGCTGCAATTGAGCCAATAACCCACGCAGTTTCGTTCGCATCTGATAGTAGTTTTAAGGCTTCATCTGTTTTGTCAGACGGTACACAGATAACCATGCCGACACCACAGTTAAACGTGCGGTACATCTCAGTCGCGTCTACATTACCTTGCTCTTGAAGCCACTTAAATACGGCAGGCAGTTCCCAAGATTGAGTATTAATAACCGCTTTTGCGTTGTCAGGCAGAACGCGAGGGATGTTTTCCAGCAAACCGCCACCCGTAATGTGGGAAAGCGCGTTTACTTGAGATTCTTTGATGAGCTTAAGCAAAGACTTAACATAGATTCGCGTTGGTGCCATCAAAGCATCAGCAAGTGGCTGCCCATCTAGATCAGCTGTTAGTTCTGTACCGCTAACTTCCAGAATCTTACGAATTAGAGAGTAGCCATTTGAATGAGGGCCTGATGATGCTAAACCGATTAAAGTATCACCTACTTTTACGTTGCTGCCATCAATAATGTCATCTTCTTCAACAACACCCGTACAGAAACCCGCTAAATCGTAATCTTCACCTTCATACATGCCCGGCATTTCAGCAGTCTCACCACCGACCAGTGCCGCGCCAGCAAGTTCACAGCCTTTACCGATACCTGTTACTACATCAGCCGCTGTATCAATATTTAGCTTACCCGTAGCGTAGTAATCTAGGAATAGAAGAGGTTCTGCGCCTGCAACGATTAGATCGTTTACACACATGGCAACTAGATCGATACCAATGGTGTCGTGTTTGCCAAGGTCCATTGCTAAGCGTAGTTTTGTACCTACACCATCAGTGCCTGAAACAAGCACCGGTTTACGGTAGCCTTCAGGGATGCGGCAAAGCGCACCAAAACCACCTAAACCACCCATAACTTCAGGGCGTGTGGTGCTTTTTGCTACACCTTTAATACGATCAACTAGGGCATTACCAGCGTCAATATCGACACCAGCATCTTTGTAACTTAGCGAGTTGCTATCAGAACCAGTAGACATGGATCAGTTAACCTTTAATGTACAAGGGAAAAAAGGGAAGAAAAATATTGGGCGTATTCTACCGTTTCTAGCGCTTTAGTACACGCCTAACCTTCAGCAAAGTTAACAAAATGTCATAAGAAATCTTCTAAAAACGATTTCTGGCTTGTGTTACAGTTACGCCAACTTATTTATTTGGCATTTTCAGGTGGCTTGATGGATTATTTAAGGGTCTGTATTACTAGCTTACTTTTATCGTTCTCTACACTCATTTCTGCGGGCACAGTCACAGGATTATATAGCGTTGAATTAGCGACAACTGCTGATAAAAAAGCGCCTACAGAAACTCAGATTCTACAAGGCCTGAAACAAGTATTGGTCAAGGTATCTGGAAGCCGTGAATTAGATAAGAGCCCAGTCGTTCAACAAAAGTTTGTTGTTGCTGAAACGCTTTTGCAGCAATTTAGTTTTCGTAAAAACCTGGAAGATGAGACTGCCGCTTTTATAAACCTACAATATGCTCAAGGTGCGATTGATCGTTTAATTAAGCAAGCAGGAATAAAGCCTCTTGGGCCTCAGAGACCTAAAGTACTCTTTTGGGTCGTCTCGGATAACAAGGGGTTGCCGGATTATCTCCCTTCTGAAAGTTTTGAATTAAGTGTATTGAACCGTGCGGCTCGTTCACGGGGTCTACCTATACAACTGCCGCTTTTAGACCCTTCTGATCAAGCTGCGCTTCCTGCGAATGATATCTGGGATTCATTTGAAGGTTCTATAAAAGCAGCGTCAGCCCGTTATAAAGCTGATGCTATCGCTGCAGTAAAATTACAGTATTCCGATTCAGGAAGTGTTGCTTTAGGCGGTATGCTTATCGTGGGTTCAACTATTGAATTTTTATCCGCTTCTGGCGATGTGAACACTGTATTAACTGATATGGTTGATAAAGTCGCAGATCAGTTATTTCAGCCAGTAGTCAGTTATAAATTGAGTCACTTCCAGACAGGTATCGCTATGAAAGTAAGTGGTGTGGCGAGTTTGTCGGATTATATTTTACTGACCGCTTTTTTACGTGGTCTGCCTGTTGTGAAAGATGTTAAACCAGAGCGGGTTAATGGAAATGAAGTTACTTTAAGATTGCAGCTTGATGGGACGGAACAACAGTTAATACAGGCGATACAGATGGAACTTCGCTTAAATGCTACCGAACAGCTTAGTAACCCAAGTGGCAATAAAGTTTTGAGTTATCGTTGGCAGGGATAAGGAAATGACTGAATCACAGCGTTGGTTTTTATTAATAGTTACACTTGTTGTTAGTGGGCTTGTTTACCTATTAGCTCCTATATTAACACCCTTTTTGGTAGGTGCTTTATTAGCCTATCTATGTGACCCTGTTGCGGACCGGCTTGAAGCGTCTGGCTTATCGAGGACGGTTTCAGTTATTGTCGTTTTTATAGCGATGACGGCTGTTGTCTCAATTTTATTCTTAATTTTTATTCCCAAAATTGGTTATCAAATTCAAACGCTGGTTGAGCGTGTGCCTCAGGCGATTTTGTTGTTTGAAGAGCAGTTATTCCCCTGGATATTAAGCACGTTTAATTTAGATGCAGCGTTGTTTGATTTTGCGCATATCAAGAAAATCTTGTTGGGTGATTTACAAAAAACGAGTGATGTGATGGCACAGCTTCTCGGTGGACTTACTAAGTCAGGTTTAGCGGTTGCTGCATGGGTTGCTAATCTAGTGTTGATCCCGGTGGTTACCTTTTATTTGTTGCGTGACTGGGATGTTATGGTTGATAAGGTCAAGCATCTATTACCGCGCAATTTAGAGCCAAAAATATCTCTATGGGCCTCAGAGTGTGATGAGGTTCTAGGTGCCTTTATGAAGGGGCAATTGCTAGTGATGTTTGCCCTTGGTATCGTTTATGCGGTGGGTTTATGGATCGTAGGGCTTGATCTAGCGTTATTGGTTGGTATGATCGCAGGTCTTGCGAGCATAGTCCCTTATATGGGCTTCTTTATTGGAATTGTTGTAGCCGGCGTGGCTGCTTTTATGCAATTTCAAGATCCTATAGTGTTGGGTTATGTTGGTGTTGTATTCGTAGTAGGGCAGCTTTTAGAAGGCATGCTGTTAACACCTTTGCTTGTTGGCGATCGAATCGGGCTACACCCTGTCGCTGTGATTTTTGCAATTATGGCGGGGGGGCAGTTGTTTGGTTTTGTAGGCATTTTACTTGCCTTACCTATTGCCGCTGTAATTATGGTGTTGTTGCGCCATTTGAATGAGGGTTATAAAAATAGTGCCCTTTATGCTTCTGAACATTCTAGTGACATTGAGAAGACTGAAACTGTAGTCAATGACAACTGATCATCCATTCCAAATACCCCTATCTGTTGGGTTAAGAGACGATGCTCGCTTTGAGAATTTTTATTCGCAAGGTAATGAGCTTTTGTGTGCGAGCTTAAAAGCGGCTACACAGCCTTCGGGCGAACAATTTACCTATATATGGGGTAGCCCAGGTGTAGGTTGTACGCACCTGTTGCAGGCTGTTTGCCATGAAGCGGATCCGGTAGGTCGAACTGCGGCGTATCTACCGCTTGATGAACTGAAGCATTTAGGCGGTGGCATCCTTGAAGGGATGGAGTATATCGATCTGATCTGTTTGGATTGTATTAGTGCCGTTGTAGGCGATACACAGTGGGAAGAAGCCTTATTCCACTTTTTTAATCGAATTAGGGATCAAGGAAATACGCTGATCATTGCCGCGAATACACCTCCACGGCATTTAGGTGTTCAATTGCCTGATCTGTCGTCAAGGCTGAGTTGGGGGATTGTGTTCCAAGTTCAGGCACTTGATGATGAAACTAAACTGAAGGCAATTCAGATGCGGGCGAGTGCGAGAGGTCTTGAGTTCTCAGATGATGTTGTACGTTATCTTTTGCATCATGCCAGTCGTAATATGAATGATCTAACCGTTTTGCTGGATACATTAGATCGAGCATCTTTGAGTGCTAAACGAAAGATAACTATTCCGTTTATTAAAGAGGTCACAGGGCTTTAATTTTAAGCCCTTGTTTGATCTCACTTCCAGGCGTACCTAAGTTAATTTACTCTTCATCTAGCTGTCATAATTTTGTCTATTGTGTGGTGCACAATAGAGTTCAATCTTAATCTGTGGTTAGAAGAGAGACTCTATAATGACAACCCATCTACCTGAAAAGCTACAACAGAAACTTGAAACGGAAAGTGTTTCATTTGAGCAAGATGACTTGCGATTCACGATCTCGCATGTGAATCGCAAAGGTAAATTATTGGGGCGTGAGTGGTATAAGGGATTTATAGCGATAACGGATAAACGCTTAGTTTTAGCGGCAGATGGCGTTAAATTTCTTAATTTGAAAGCCGGGGATGAGCGTTTTTCAGCGGCTAAATTTATTGAGGGGAATGTTGCTTGTTTGGAAATTAAATTCGCTAAAGAAGCTGATCATAAGCGGCGCGTTATTTTTCATATATACACTGATAAAGTAAATAAAATTCTAAAGCGCATTGATCGTTCGCTCTCTGCATAAGGAGGCTTTTAATGCGCTTTTCTTTTGCCCTTCTCTTGATTCGCTAACTCTCCTTGAATTATCGGATTAACTAACGCATGATGCCGTTTTTTAGCGGGGTTTTATGTGTACGAAATAGTTGATCAAACTGAAAGCTTTGTGATGATTAATAAGTCCCAAGGTGTCAGTGTACATAAAGATCAAAATGACACTGGTCTTACAATGCAGCTCCAAAAAGACCTTGGGTTGAAGCAGATCTACCTTATTCATCGTCTTGATAAGATAACCTCGGGTCTTATGGTTTTTGCAAAAAGTGCCGAGGCTGCGTCGGAATTGTCTCGGCTCTTTAGAGAGCGTCTTGTTAGTAAATTCTATTTAGCGATTAGTGATCGTAAGCCGCGACGAAAACAGGGGGCTATTATCGGAGATATGGCTAAATCTCGTCGTGGTAGTTGGAAATTATTATCGGCTAAAACTGATCCTGCTATCACACAGTTTTTTAGCGTTTCACTTAAACCTGGATTCCGATTGTTTATCCTTAAGCCCACTACCGGCAAAACACATCAAATTAGAGTGGCACTTAAAAGCGAAGGAGCCCCTATTTATGGTGATAGCCTTTATAGTGGAAGTAGTGCGGATCGAGTTTACTTACATGCTTATCGTTTAAGTTTTGAATATCAAGGCACACTACATAGTTATAGTTGCCTACCGCAAGATGGAGCATTATTTGATCATGATGCTCAGCTATTAATAGATGATTTTTGCTCTAATCCTGAGCAAATTAACTGGCCCAATTTAAAAATAGGTAAATAATATGAGTGAGAGTGAACGTATAGAGCGTGATTTTAATCTTCGCGATGAAGAGGAAAAGAAAGCATTTCTAGAAGAGACTTGGTGCGATCATTGTCAAGAAGTGAACTTAGGGATGATTGATCCGATAGAATATGAACAAAATGATATTATTTTTATCGAAGGTAAATGTGCTAAATGCAGTAATGTCATTTTAACTGAAATTACAGAAGATGAATTTTAGTTTTTAGGCAATTACTGGGAGACTTTTCATTGTCAGATAATTTCGAAAACCGCTTTGGTGGAACACGTCGTTTATATGGAAATGATGTGGTTGATATGTTTAATCAATCACATATCTGTGTCATAGGTATTGGTGGTGTTGGCTCTTGGGTTGCCGAGGCTCTAGCACGTACAGCTATTGGCACTATTACGCTGATTGATCTGGATGATATTTGCATTACCAATACGAATCGCCAGATTCATGCCGTAAGTGGCAATATTGGACGCTCTAAAACAGAAGCGATGGCAGAGCGCATTCGGTTGATTAACCCGGATTGTGTTGTCAATGAGATTGACGATTTTATAACCATTGAAAATATTCCAGAGCTCATTACATCTGATTTCGATTATGTGATAGATGCAATTGATAGTGTTAAAGAAAAAGCAGCTTTAATATCTCATTGTAATTATAGAAAAATTCCTATTATCACTGTCGGTGGTGCCGGTGGGCAAACCGATCCTACAAAAATTGATATATGTGATCTGGCAAAAACAAGCCATGACCCTTTAGCGGCTAAAGTTCGTTCGTTCCTTAGACGTCATTACCAGTTCAGTAAAAGTGGCAGACGTTTTTCTGTAGACTGCGTTTACTCTACGGAGCAACTTGTTTATCCGCAGCCGGATGGCAGTGTGTGTGCTAATAAGAGTCAGATGGACGGTGGTACTCGTTTAGATTGTGCAAGCGGATTTGGCGCATCAACATGTGTGACGGCAACCTTTGGTTTTGCGGCTGTAGCTCGAGTATTGGAGAAAATGAAGTTACGTTGGGAAAGGCAGTTAAATGCCGATCGTAAGGCTAGTGATCCTCTAAACTAGTTTACTATTTAATTTTGATTTTTCGTATAGAATGGACATCATTAAAAAGAACGGATCTAGGGCAGCGCATTGAAAATTTATAAATCTTTTTTTATCTGTTTGAGTTTAGTTTTGACTGCTTGTAATGCGGCTGAAGTTAAACCTAATGATGCTGATATGGCGCCAGGCGCTCCATCCGCTGGCGCAGGGCCGCAGAATACAGCGGCATCTGCACAAAAGAAAGTTATGGCCGCGACTGAAAAGGCATCGAATAAGTCTGTCGATCAGTTTGAACTGATTGGTAACCGTATGACAGCAGTTCAAGATCATCTTTTGCAAATTAAGTCGCAATCCGCCCAGCTTCAGCAACAAAACCAAGCACTCTCTATTCAGCTGCAAAGCTTGCAGACTGACGTACAAGCATTGGCATTAAATAATGAAGCAGTACCTGTTCAGGAAGCAGCACAGCCGGATGCTTTTAATGGTGTCCTTGACCAAATTACGATGATGGCAAATGAACTCAGTAGTCAAGTTCAGGATGGAGCCTTTCGCGTTGTATCAGCCTATACAGCGAAGGGGCAATGGGTTCTTATACGTTTCCATCGTTTTACAGGCGAAACTTGGTTAGCTGATAAAGGTCAGTGGAATCAGTTGGACGAAAGCGCTGCTACAGGGACCGCTGAATACGAAGTTGTGTTGTTACGTGCTGATAAGGATATTAAGGGCTATGTTGCTGCACGCATCAATCGTATCACGGGTGAAAGTTGGTGGTTAAAACAAAACGTTTGGCAACCTTATCTTCAGTAACATTTTGACTGTTTGAACCTGAATATCATAAAGGCATCATGTGAAAGAACCTGTAGTAAATGATTTGATTAATCTTTTTAATCGACTCTTTAAAGATTCCCTTAATACCGTCCTGGTTAAAGGGGATGATGAGCCTATCTATCTTCCTGCGGATAAAGAAAATCCTCATCATCGAGTAATTTTTGCTCATGGTTTTTATGCCAGTGCATTGCATGAAATTGCCCATTGGTGTGTCGCAGGGCCAGAACGGCGAGAGTTAGTCGATTTTGGTTACTGGTACAAACCTGATGGTCGCACTGCTCATGAACAAGCAGAATTTGAGAAAGTTGAGGTGCGCCCTCAAGCTTTTGAATGGTTGATGTCACAAGCGGCGGGGCACAAATTTAACTTCAGTGCTGATAATTTATCATCCGATATTGGTGCGAGTGAAGACTTCCAGCAAAACGTACTAAATACGGTGCATCAGTTGTTAGATACTGGTTTGCCTACGCGGGTTGAACTGTTAGTAGAGGCATTAACAGCACAAAATGGCCGTGGTCCTTTATCTAAAACAGAGTTCAGTAGATAAAAAAGTACGCGACTATCTATTATTAGTGATTTCCTTCAACAGATATTTATACTGTTTTGAATTGAGCCTTTGGCTGGAATAATGTCAGGTTTTTTATCGATTTAGCGTAGGGGAATCAGCCCGTGATGGGCTGATTGAGGGGATCAGGCTTAATGGTGATGATGCCCTTTCATTCCAGCCATTACCTTTTGTACCGGCAGTGTGAGCGCTTGGCTGCTGCCATCTGAAAATTCAAGTTTTAGATCGATCTTTTGGCCTTCCATCAAATCTTGAGTTAAGCCGATCAGCATAACGTGATAGCCGCCAGGTTGAAGGTTTGCCTTACCTCGTGCAGGAACCGCGATGCTATCTACTTGGCGCATCTTCATCACACCGTCTTCGTTGGTGTGATTATGCAGCTCAACGACTTTAGCAACACTAGAGCTTGCGGCGACAAGTGCTACATCTTTTGTATCTGTGTTGTTTAATACCATGAACGATGCACTGTTCATCTGGCCTGGTGGAACTGCGCGGGCATAAGGGTTCTCAACGGTTACTTCTGCTGAGGCACTCATTGCTGTTAGCCCTAATGCGCCTACTAGGCATACACGGCCTATCAATGTCTTGATCATTTTCAGTTCCTTTACAATAAATTACGAATTTCTGTAGCTAATTCTTTGGGGTTCATTGCATGTACAAGCGCTTTAGCCAGCTTACCTTCTTTATTTATTAGGTAGAGCCGCGAGGAATGGTCTACGGCATAACCCATTGCCGAATCCTCCATTTCTACCATGCGGTAGAAAGCGCCGTATTGTTTCACAACGTTATCAATCGTGGTCCTGTCTGCGGTTGCACCGTGAAAATTAGGATGGAAAAACGCCGCATATTTAGCGAGCTTTTCTGGTGTATCTCTTTCTGGATCAACACTCATGAAAATGCCCGCAACTTGCTTTTGTTCTTCGGGGGACAGGCTCTTTAAACCTTGGGAGGCCACAGATAAAGCGGTGGGACAGATGTCAGGACAAGAAGCGTAACCAATAAAAAAAAGGACAACTTTACCGCGAAAGTCTTCTAGATCGAGAGGGCCTTGAGAGCTTTCTAGGATGAAGTCTCCGCCTAGCTTTTCACCTAAGGCAATACGTTGCTCAACAGGTTGAGGTCGAAAATAGAAGGCAAGTGCAACTCCGACTAACATAAAGGTTGTTAATAGAAGAAGGTTACGCAGCGTTTTCAAAATAAGTTACCTATTAGTATGCGTCAAAAAAGAAATCGGCTTGGGTTATATTGCCTTTATACTCTGCAATAATTGAACTTATCCAAGTCATCTTACCTGTGGTGCAAACCGCAAGTGTCGCTTCTCCTTGCCAGCGGTCAGTCGTTCCAGGGACTTTATTTAGCATGACTTGGTTAAGCCCCATATACATATCCTGACCTTTAAGGTCGAGCATTACTTGATCAGCTTGAATATTGCTGAGCTTTACCTCAAACCTAAGTGGTGTCGCAGAGCTGATCTTCGCACTATTAATCGTCAGCTGAATCTGCTGTTGCCCTGATACCGCGCTACAAGATGATTGGGTAAGATCACATCCGGGGGCTGTCTGCAGAGTACGAGATTGTGGGGGCGTACCTTGCAGAAGCGTTGGTAGATAGAGGGTGAAGCCTAGACCTACGGCGATAGCCATTATTATTCCAATTTGGAGAATATAAGAGCGTTTCCCCTTGGCCTGATTCATCATATATCCAATCCCGAATGCGGTTTTATTTTACAAAGTATGTGATCAACAAAGAAAGTGACAAATTGTCGCACAAAGGGTTCAAGTTTTCTGCTTTGCTTGGTGCAGGCAGTTAATTAATTGTTGCTTGATTGTTTGCCAAGGCAAGGCTTGTGTACTGATAATTTCCAAACGCGAGTCACGACGATAAGCAATAGGCGAACAGGTTGATTCATTTAAAACTTGATTGTAAAACAGCCAGTCTTGTTCAGTTTTAATCACGCCTTTAATGCGTTGAATATTTGGCAAATTCTGAAGTAACTCGATCAGTGGATCTAACTCAAAAGTATCTGAATTATTAAATACCCATCCACAGGTGTATAGGCTAACACTCTCACTTTGCTTCGCCTGGCCTTCCTTGTAGAGAGGCACTCCTGGTTTAGGTTGTAGTTCAAAGAGTGGTTGAGGAGTCGAGGGCGTAGAGGATGCTTGTAAATTATCTTCTCTGTTATGGCTATGGGCATCAGGAAATACGGCGGAGAGTTCATCTTTTCGAACAAGATCAAGTAGTTCGAGATCGATTTGGCCATTGTGGCTTTTTACAACTTTCTGTTTTGGAGGGAAAAGGGAATTAGCCCTTTGTTCTGCAACGTTAACCTGCTCTGTTGTTGCTAAGTCTGTTTTATTGATGGCAATCACATCGGCTAGGTTTATTTGATCCTGAAAAATAGGGTTGGCAATAACATCATTATTATCGAGAGAGCGGGGATCCAAAAGACAGATGATCGAACGTAAATCCAGTACATCTTTAAAGGTGTCACTTTGCAGCGTATCGATGATGCCACTAGGATGGCCTATGCCTGTTGGCTCTATAATTAATCTATCAGGCTTCGAACGGCGTAGCAGTATTGCAAGGGTTGAGGTGAGTGCAGGGCCTAAAGTACAGCAGATACAGCCGCCTGCTAACTCTTTAATCGCTACTTCGTCACTATCCGACAGGCCGTCTTTATGGATTGCTGCCTGATCAATACCGATCTGGCCGAATTCGTTGACTAAAATCGCCCAAGTTTCACCTTCAGGTTTTTGACTTAAAAGTGCATTTACAGCGCTTGTTTTTCCGACACCAAGGAAGCCAGTAATTATATTAGTCGGGATATTTTCTATCAGCGTTTTAGTCATTAGTTAGAACTCGCTTTTTTAGCTCGGGTAGTTGTGAAAGCAGCATACCAAATAGCATTAAACCGCATCCTATTGTGCTGATTGTTGAGAAGGATTCATTTAGCAATAACCAGCCACCGAAAGCAGCTACTACGGCTTCTAAACTCATGATGATGGCTGCATGAGCTGGAGGAGCATGTTTTTGCGCCACAATTTGTAATGTATAAGCGATTCCAACGGAGATAAGTCCAGCATAAGCAATGGGTTTCCAAGATTGAATAGCATTGCTTAAA
>CERC01134343.1_pt1 | contig 25547 bp, 23 predicted proteins | sample 530921 | NCBI WGS metagenome assembly CERC01 (sample SAMEA2621099, study PRJEB7988) | marine metagenome | isolation source: saline water (ENVO:00002010), including
GGAGCACTTACGACTGCTTGACCGGAGACCTCTAATGGGTGACCCCGGTAATCTGTATCGAAGCCACTGACTGACTCATATCATTCGCCTTAGGTCAATTCGTTTCAATATACTTAACTAGATTAACTACAAAACCAGGTTTCCCAGCAGGCGCTGTCGAGTCAATTATTATACGTCCTTGGTAATGGGGCTCATCAAAAAAAGCAGAATCAAATCCTAATACAGGTTGCACCAATATCGATAGATACTCTCTAGCTTTCAGTGGAGGATTCAACCACCAGTCGAACTTTATTAGTCGCTAAGACTGTGCAAGACCTACTACTGATAAACCTCTTCACCACTAAAGCTGTAAACTTCATAAAAGTCCTTTTTATACTAAATAGTAATTCAGTAGAGTTTAAGAAAAGCCCTTTTTAACCATTTACGCCCGCTCCTCCCAATACCCCGGCTTCTTTCTGTTATGCATTACAGCCAGCACCGTAATGACTTCTGCAGATGGGGTATAAATAACGGAAAAGGGGAATTTGTTTAAAAGAAATCTACGCGTTTTTGCAGTAAAAGCAGGCCAAGTATTCGGTTGTTCACGGATAAGCTTAAATGAATATTCGAGCTCGAGAAGAAAGTCTTCGCCTAATCCTTTGGCTTTGGCTTCATACCATCGGTATCAGGCTTTTACTTTTAGTCCCACATCTGGGTGAAAAATAAGTTTTGGCATCCTAGCCCCTTATCTGATTCAGCTAGGCTTTACTTGACCTGCTGTTTAATCTCATCCCAAGAGATTGCTGTAACATCACCAGATAGCAAAGCATTATAACGCTGTTCAGCTATATATTTCCAAGCCTGCTCTGTACCTTCATCCTCTACTGAATCCAGTGATTCAATAAGACGATGAGCAACCAGCGCCTTCTCCTTTGCAGATAAGGAATCAATTTCACCAATAACTCTTTTGAATGCAGCCGACATAGAGCCTCCAATTAGTTTCTGTAATTAATCTAGCATTTGCGAAGATTCAAAGCACATGGGTAATTTTCCAGTCGGGTAAATGAAACTTCACAAGATAAAATTTTGCATTAGTAAAGAAAGAACTTAGAGCACTGCCCAGTTTTACGTCTACCATCCTACTGCCTTTAACAAATCACTGCCCTCTTCCATCGCTCATTCTAGTTAACTGATACATAAATTAAGTTATATCCCTGCTTTGTCATATTGCAGCAACCTTTCGTTTTTATAATGCCTTCCCTTGGTACGACAAGATCCACACTTAGATCACACAAATAATGAGAGTATTGCTGTGAAGACAACTGTTTTTGACCTTATCTGGAAATTTAAGAATGCGCTCGAAAAACAGGGCCACGAAAAAATAGACCTGCACCGCTTTACTCATGAAAAAGATTACCGCAAGACAATTCTACTTAATGTAGATATTAGCGAGTTGCCTATCAGTAAATCGCTTCAGCGGATTTACAAGGATTTACTAGAAGCGGATGAACTTGAGCTGGCGAAAGAGGTGGAGCTTCCTCCTGAGAAAAAGACATTAATCAGCCCACCAGTTCAAGAGAAACCTAAAAACTCAAACCAGCATAACAACAAACCGATTTACATTGGTTTTGCGGCGATTGCCTCTCTCCTGTTTGGTGTTTCTTTCATTCAGTTTTCTAGCGCTACACAAGATTCAAAATCGACAGATTCTGCGCGGGTTAATACGACAGAGCTTCTGACTTCACAGGTCAACACTACACAGGTCAGAGCAACACAAGTTACAGCCCCTAAGGTTAATGCACCCTTAGCTCAGCCGAAGATGAACGATGCAAACCATCAAGCTGCGCAAAATCAACTGCCGATAACTGCTAATTCCGAACAACAAGTCGTCGCTGCAGTTACGCCTGATAAGCCGGTTCCAGAAGTCGAAGAGGTCATTAAAACAACCGCCTTTCGGATACAAGGCTCCAATACAATTGGCGAAGCATTAGCGCCAGAACTACTTAAAGCGTTTTATGCCAATGAAGGTGCCCAACAAACAACACTCATTAAAAGCGGCATTGATGTAGAAAACAATCTGGAGGTCTCCTTTGCGGGTAAGAAAGAGGTCTCCGTTATCCCTATTCATGCTCATGGATCGAGTACCGGTTTTGCTGCCCTGAACAATGATATGACCGAACTGGCAATGGCCTCCCGTCGAATTAAAGATAAAGAGGTCAAACAGTTAGAGAGCCGTTACGGTAACCTGAAATCGAAGAGCACGGAACACATTATCGGAATGGACGGTTTAGCTGTCATCGTTAATCCTGATAATCCTATCGCTCACCTAAGCACCGAGAATTTGGCAAAATTGTTTGCCGGAAATATCACTAACTGGCGTGAGTTAGGAGGGAAAGATCAAGCCGTAAAGATCTTCGCGCGCGATAGTAATTCAGGTACTTGGGATTCGTTTAAATCTATGGTGCTGAAAAAGCACGGTGTAAAATTATCGACTGCATCTAAGCGCTTAGAATCCAGCGTAGAACTATCCGATAGCGTTAGTAGAACCCCCGGGGCTATTGGTTTTATCGGCTTACCTTATGTGTTACGCGCAAAAGCTTTAGCCGTTTCAGATGGTAAACATGGCCTACCGATCTACCCAACCTCTTTCACCATCTCCACAGAAGACTATCCCTTGGTTAGACGCCTCTATATTTATGAGCCGACCACCATTAGCACACAGTCTGAAGCTCATCGTTTTATAAGTTTTGTGCTGTCCAAAGAAGGGCAGGATGTTGTTAAGAAAGCAGGCTTTATCTCTCAAAATATCTATCAGACCACCCCTGTATTAACAGACACCTATCCGCAGGAATATATTCAGACTGTCAAAAATGCACAACGCTTATCCCTTAACTTCCGTTTCCAAAGCGGGACGGTTGTTCTGGATAACAAAGCGGTACGCGATCTAGAGCGTGTTATCCAATTCTTTGAAAGTAACCCCGGCCAACAAGCGATGTTGATCGGTTTCTCCGATAGCATAGGAGATCCGGTCGGTAACAAAGCGCTTTCGTTACAACGCGCAAGAACAGTTGAACAAGCACTGCTTGCACGGGGTATCAATATTCAACGTACTGTTGGTTTAGGCGAGATGGCCCCTATTGCATCCAACCAGACTAAACTGGGCCGTGAGAAAAATCGCCGTGTAGAAATTTGGGTTGATAGTCATTCGGCTCACTCTTATAACACGGCAACTCGCTAATGCTCTTTGCCTAGCCCTCTTTGCTAAATCCTCTTTAACTATTCCTTTTATAAAGCCACTCTTTATAAAGCCACTCGCAGATAGATTAAATTCCATACCTGCGAGTGGTTTTATGAATAAGCCAAACCATTTTCATTATCTTTTCTATCGATTAGCCACATATTTAACAGCTAATAAAACTTGCACTGTCTTATTAAAGAGATCAAAGCCCCTTTTAGCTCTAATCATCTGGAAGGGGTCAGCACTGACCCTCAAGGCTTATTCTAAGGAAGCGCATGTTGTGACTGAGTTCTAAACTAGCATCAAAGCCCTATTCTTATTGAAGACCTTCGTATACTATCCACCGTGCAACATGAAGGATCAAAAACGCTCTATATAAGTAAGCCCTATCGACGCGATTTGACTCTCAGCCTCTTCCCACTCTATTACATGACCCAATAAAAAATGACTGATTTAACGATAGCAACGCACAGCGGTAATTTTCATGCAGATGATGTTTTCAGTATCGCTGCCCTCAAAGCTATTTTTCCCTCTTTTAAGTTGATCCGTACTCGTGATCATGCGCTTATTAGTCAGGCAGATATTGTGGTTGATGTAGGCGGTGAATATGACCCTGAAACGGGCCGGTTTGATCATCACCAACGTGGTGGTGCAGGTGAGCGTGAGAACGGTATCCCCTACTCCTCTTTTGGTTTGATTTGGCAAAAATACGGTGTAGAGATTTGCCAAGGCAATACCGAAGTTGCTAACTCTGTTGATGCGGGTTTAGTTTCAAATATTGATGCCATCGATTGTGGTTATGGTGACGGTGTTGCTAAAGGGGTTAGTCTTAGCCAGACTATCTCTATGTTCAACCCAACATGGCAGGAAGAGACTCACTTTGATACGTGTTTTGATGAAGCCGTTGATTTTGCATCACGCGTTTTAGCCCGCTTTATTGCATCAGCTAATGGTGGAATCAGCGCCAAAGATATCGTCGCTAAAGCGATTAAAAATGCGGCAGACCCACGCGTTATTGTATTAGAGCAGTACACGCCGTGGAAAAGAACAGTCCACGCTCTGTCTAAAGAAGCTCTATATATAGTTTATCCATCGGATACCGGCCAGTGGCGTATCCAAGCCGTACCTGTTGAACTAGGTTCATTTGAAGATAGAAAGTCTTTGCCAAAAGCTTGGGCGGGGTTATCCGGTCAAGAGCTTAAAGATGTAACCGGTTTAGATGATGCAATGTTCTGCCACAACGGCTTATTTATCGCCGGCGCTGAGTCATTTGAAAGCACTATGAAGATGGCCGAAATAGCGCTGAAAGACTAGCCTTATACGCCTAACCTCATACCCCAAATCTAAACCTATGTTGCAGAGACTTCAGTCTCTGCTATATAGATAGATAACAAAGTACGCTTCGTCTATAAACGCCTACGCTCTGGGAACACCACTTCACGATCATCAACCGTAAGCACACTGATCTTTTCCGGTTCACCCACATCATTCAAGAGCAAGCGGCCTACACCGCTCCTGTTATGCACTCGATTATGGGGCTGACCTTCTGGAATCCTTGAACGTACTTGCATACGACGACGCTTTGTAAACCAGTTTAATGGAGATCGACTGCCATATAGCCAGCGATTAAGACGATCAAAAAGCTGAAGCAGTTTATGCGGAAACTCATTTTTTAAGCCGCTACAGGTCACTTGCCAAATATCGGGGCTATTTTCACGAAAACGAATTTTAATATCGTAGGTAAATGAGTAGTGGACATCACCCGATAAAATCACAAAATTCTGCGGCGTTTTCGGGTGACGGAAAATATTCAAAATCACGTTTGCAGACCCAGAATGAGCCATCCAGTTTTCTGCATCCACCGTGAGCGCTTTACCAAAAAAGGTAAAGATCCGCTGGACGGTTTCAATCAGCTTCATACCAAATATTGGGGCGGGTGAAATCAGCAGTACTGATTGTTCACCGATAAGTTCTTGCTGTAACTCAGACAGCGCCTCCCAATCCATCAAGCCCGAAGGCTGAGATAAACTGTTTTCTGACCACCAGCGTTTGGTGCGAGTATCCAATACAACCAGCTTAGGTGAGGTCGGTAAACTATAGTGCCATGATTCAAATTCCAGCATCTGCGTGACTAATTCATCACGCTCAGTATCTAAAGTGTCTACCCATTCAACTGGAAACCTCTCTGGAGCGTTGCCCCAAGCTTGGCAGAGCCAGTAACCGATTAAAGCATTACCAATAATTCGTCGTGAGAACGGATGGCCATAAGCGGCCTCTTCCCAGCCACGTGTTAAATTCCAATCATCAGTGACATCATGGTCATCAAAAATCATATAGACCGGGATATGAGCCAACGCGCGTTGTACTTGGCCTAAACCTTGGGAAAACTGCTTTATCTCTTTCTGTTCTGTTAAGAAACGATCTAAGTGTTTATCTGATAAGCCCGACACATCTAGTTTGATAAGGTCCCATAACTGCGGAGACCAAACGAGAAAGTACATTGCCAAAACTTCAGACAATGTAATCAGATGATTGTGTGCCGTATCAGCGGTGAAGATAGGCTTCTTTGCGCCACCAAAAAACTTGTCCCTTAAATCTTGGTTTGCTTCCGTATGTGGTAGAAGTTCCTCGCGTTCGTAATAGCAATGTTTGCTCTGATAGAGTTCGCCACAATTCCCAACGGTCGCGCCAGGAATAGATTCGGACCTGAGCCCAAGCAGAGTTATGGTTTGATGAACCGCAGATAACATAGGCCCTGCCACATCATCTGCGTAGATTTGATCCCCTGACATCATCAATAGCGCAGGGCGCTGCTCAATACTGTTTTTAGAGTTATCGAGCACTTCATCCACTCTTAACAGTGCATCTTTAGAGGGATAATGGGGTTTGCGACATGAACCATGTAAAAGATCATTCAGCTGCGTTTTAAGCACAAAGTGCGGTCGCAGTTCACCCTCATACATAAGATTAGGTAACAGAGAGCGTAAGTTCCTTTCCTCTCCCTCCACTACACAGTGAAGATCATAGGATAACCAGCTATTTTCAGGTAAAGGTGTTTCCGCATTAAAGGTAATCAGGTTGATGTAAGCCGACTCACCCACTGCCACCGTTTGTGTAATCTCATCACAAGGAATCGAGATCACTTGGTCTTCCATGTAATGAACCGTTAAAGAGGCATTCAGAGGTTCGCGCGTAACTAACCAGAGCACCATCTGCTCAGGCAGTAATCGGCGAATCATAGGACCCGCAATAATATAGGGAAGATCAGTCACAGTGTTGTTCATCATCAATAAGTTACGATGCTAAAAATACGTAGAAATAAAACGCACAAGTAAAACGCACAAATACAGCGAGATTATGGATAAAGTGTACCTAGATTGAGCGCATTTATTCAATCGTATTTACATAACTTGTGATTCGAAAAAACAACCTAAAAACACTCACCGTGGTATATCTTTAACCTCTTTAGATGCATTACTAATATCAAACCCATAATTGTTAGCAGCACTCTCATTTAAAGGGGTTACCGAACAAGAGCGTGCACAAAGCAGCGTAACTAATATCGCTATTAAAAAAACCAATAGGCTGGTACGCATCTTCATTATTTACTTCCCGATATATCACTGCATTATCAAAACAACTCTTATCGGATTTGAGTGACTAATTGATTAATAATTCAATATTTTTATGCTGAAAGCGCTTTTTGTTGCTGTGTCACTTTTTATAGCTACGATGTTTCTTATAACTAAGATGCTTTTTATATCTAAGATGGATTCTGCCTTATGGTATGATGCGCGCAAGATCACTTTGCATAGATGAAAACAGATTATGAAAAACAACTTTTACTACGACCTAGAGTCAGCAGAAAAAGGCGCACAGACAGATCTGAATGCGGCTTTAGATAATTTACGCTTTAACGATGATGGTTTGATTCCAGCGATCGCACAGCAGAATGAAACCGGTGAAGTACTGATGATGGCATGGATGAACCGCGCCTCCATTGAAGAGACACTTAAAACTGGCCAGGTTTGCTATTGGTCACGTTCACGTCAAGCTTACTGGCGTAAAGGTGAAAGCTCTGGACACGTACAAAAATTAGTTGAGCTGCGTATCGATTGCGACGGCGACACACTACTTTGTCTTGTTAATCAGACCGGTCCTGCGTGTCATACTGAACGTTCTAACTGCTTTTTCCATGCAGTTAAAGGTGACAAAATAGAGATCATTGCCGAACCTTGTTGCGCAAAATAACGTAATCAATAGAAATTGAGGAAGCCCATCATTTTGGGCCTTTAGCCTATCTAATGAAAAACCTCGCACACAGGGTGGCTTCCTACAAAAAAGCTGAAACCTTGCTGCGCTGAATAAACGCGCTATCCAGCTGTGAAATGCTAGGCATAAAAAACCACGCAAATGCGTGGTTTTTTTATGCTAAACAACTATCTTTAAGACCGATCTTTCTGGGCTGCACGATAAGCCGCTTTTGCTTCACGATGCGCTTTAACTGCATCCTGAACTTCACCACCTAGATGTGCTTCACCACGTGCTTTCGCTAACTCCATCTGATGTTCACGCTCTTTGAAACGGCGCTTTTGCTCATCTGTCATCTTATCTACACAGTGCAAGCAGCTTACACCTTTCTCATAGCTTTCAAGCTGTTTTTCCTGCTCAGTAATCGGCATACGACAAGCATGACACTGGTCATAATCACCCACTTCCAAACCATGCTTAACAGAAACGCGACCATCAAATACAAAACAGTCACCCTTCCACATGGATTCAGTCTCAGGCACCTCTTCCAAGTACTTTAAAATCCCGCCTTCAAGATGATAAACCTCATCAAACCCCTGCTCTTTCAAATAAGCAGTCGATTTTTCACAGCGGATACCACCAGTACAAAACATCGCTACTTTCTTATTCGTTTCAGGGTCTAACTCTTTAGCCACATACTCAGGGAATTCACGGAAGGTTTTGGTTTCCGGATCTAGCGCATTCTCAAACGTACCAATCGCCACTTCGTAATCGTTACGCGTATCAACTAACACAACATCAGGGTCAGAGATCAACGCATTCCAGTCTTTCGGCTTAACATAAGTCCCCACCACTTTCTTAGGGTCGATACCTTCGACACCCATGGTGACGATCTCTTTCTTAAGCTTAACTTTGGTACGCATAAATGGATTGCTAGAATCAAACGATTCTTTAAAGCCTAACTCGGCTAGACGTGGATCTTGACGTAACCAATTTAGAACCGCATCAATCCCTTCACGGGTACCCGCGATCGTACCATTGATACCTTCAGCAGCTAAAAGCAAGGTACCCTTCACATCTGCATCAAGCATGCAGTCATGTAGAGGCTGACGTAACTCTTCAAAGTTTTCTAAGGTAACAAATTTATATAAAGCACAGACAACAAAAGCATCGCTTTGCTGATCGTTTAGATTAGACATATTAACTCCGCTAATTGGGGCGTAATCCCAACGCAAAAAATAATTAAATACAGAATCGACAGAAGCAGTGCCGCATAAGCATATATGACAGTTTCTGTTTAATAACTGAGTGTAAAATTCAGGTTGAGGATTCTAAAGCATTAGGGGCATTTGAGCACATATTATCGTTATAAAAAGCGCTACTGCTTTGACCCATATCCTTAGGCTATGCAATGATACCCGCAAAATGGAAACACCTACATTAGTGTTATTAGATTTATAAAGACGACCGCACACCATCGGCTGTTGAGATGTATGGCCTTCGTATACTAAAAACACTCTCGTAGGTAATGCACAAGAAGGAACTAGAGTTATTATGAACTATCACTATTTACCCATCTATATTCTAACTACGGCCCTAGGCACTTCTTACTATCAGGGATTTATTCCTCCGGCTATATTAAGCATTTTCGCAATCATCAGCCTCCTGACTTATCTTATTTATGCAAAGGATAAAAAAGCGGCTAGACATAATGAATGGCGAACATCTGAAAGTACACTTCATCTATATTCACTATTATGTGGATGGCCCGGCGCGATAGTAGCTCAACAAAGGCTACGTCATAAAAGTAAAAAAACCAGTTTTAGAGCTGTATTTATAGTGACTGTCATAATAAATGCTTCACTAATTGGATGGCTACATACCAGCGAAGGAGCTCAAATTTTAAGAAGCTATAGCGACAAAGTGAATCACTTAATAGCGTCAAATATTAGTAATCAACATATTAAGGGTACTATTTCCTCTCTTTTTAAGTTTAGGAAAGACCAGTATACGGGTTTTGAAAACGGTACGTTTTATATACGCAAAAGCAAGGAACAATTATGAGTGAAATAAAATTCACTAAAGATGAAACAGACCGGATTGTCAGTAAGATAAAAACCTATTTCAACGATGAGCTTGATCAGGATATTGGCGGTTTTGAGGCTGAGTTTTTGATCGATTTTTTTGCTAAAGAGATCGGCCCTTTTTATTACAATAAGGGATTATCTGATGCTCAAGACTTGTTTAGCCAGCAGGCAGAAGAGCTAAATTATCAGATCCATGAATTAGAAAAGCCGATAGGTAGCTAAGTTCAGTCTTGCTAATAGCCTCCCCTTTAAAGAGCTTTAGGCATAAAAAAAGGAGGTCTTCTTGCGAAGCCTCCTAAAAGCACATTAAAACGGTCAGTTTTAACGAATTTCTTACAAACCACCCATGCAGATATATTTTGTCTCTAGGTAATCTTCTAGCCCGTATTTTGAACCTTCACGGCCTTGGCCCGATTCTTTCACGCCGCCAAATGGAATCACTTCAGAACTAATAGCAGTTTCATTTACACCCACCATACCGTATTCAATACCTTCAGAGACACGCCAGATACGACCGATGTTCTGGGTGTATACGTATGCCGCTAGGCCGAACTCTGTATCATTTGCCATGGAGATCGCCTCCTCTTCCGTAGCAAACTTAAACACTGGCGCAACAGGACCAAAGATCTCTTCACGGAAAACACTCATGGTGTCATTCACGTTTGTCAAAATAGTCGGCTCATAGAAGCCATGACCCAATTCAGAAGGCTTACCACCAATCACTACATTAGCTCCCTGCTCAACAGCATTTCGCACTTTAGTGTCAATGTCCGTTAATGCTTTCGCTGTAATAACAGGGCCATGAGTGGTATCACCATCAAAACCATAACCTAACTTAAACTCTTTTACGGCTGCTGCGAACTTCTCAACAAATGCATCGTAGATACCCTCTTGAACTAACAAACGGTTAGCACAGATACAGGTTTGACCAGAGTTACGATATTTAGAAATCAACGCACCTTTGATCGCTTCATCTATATCAGCATCGTCAAAAATGATAACCGGGGCGTTACCCCCTAATTCCATAGAAGTACGTTTTACCGTATCCGCACACTGCTTCATCAGCAGTTTGCCTACAGGGGTAGAACCCGTAAATGTAAGCTTTTTAACTTTTACGTTAGCAGTCATCTCACCACCAACAGCCGGTGCATCAGCACTTGGCAGTACACTGAATAAACCATTCGGTAGGCCTGCGCGTTTAGCCAATTCAGCAAGCGCGAGGGCAGAAAGCGGTGTTTCTGCAGCAGGCTTCAATACAATTGCACAACCCGCTGCCAATGCTGGCGCAGCTTTACGTGTAATCATAGCGTTCGGGAAATTCCAAGGCGTTATCGCAGCCACGACACCTACAGGCTGACGAATAACAATACTACGACGATCAGCAGTAGATGGCAGAACATCTCCGTAGATACGTTTACCCTCTTCGGCAAACCATTTTAGGTAAGATGCGCCATACATCACCTCGCCTTTAGATTCGAACAGCGGCTTACCTTGTTCAATTGTCATTATCGCAGCGAGGTCATCAATATTGTCGATTATCAGTCCATGCCAGCATTCCAATACTTCAGAACGTTTCGCAGGTGGTAGCGCTTTCCAAGACTTCATTGCTACTTCTGCCGCATCAATAGCCTGTGCTGTTTCTGCTTGACCTACACTAGCGACATTAGCAAGTAGTTCACCCGTTGCTGGATTGGTCACAGCAAAAGTTTCTCCCTTGCTTCCATCAACCCACTCACCATTTATAAAAGCTTGTGTCTGCAACAGACTGGAATCATTCAATGCTAGTTTCATAACAATCTCTTCTTGATATATCTGTGGGTAACTATGCCTCGCATGTGAACTCTGCTAGGCCAAATCGATTAAGGTGAATCTATCGATGTAGTCAACTTATGTTAATTAGATTAACTGATTTTAACTTACTTAACAAGTTAAGTAGTTTTCTTTATGTGGCCTTTTATTTTCTATTAAAGGCCTACCCTCTTATCTACTCATCGACCTACCCACTCAGCCCTAATAACAAAATCACAGCATTTATTGTGATAAAGGATAAGAGAGTTGTAGGCAGCAATACCGCTGAACATAGTCCACCTAGATGATAGCGACTACCGATCACAGCATAGATACTGAACATGGGCATACAGGCTAGAATGATTGCGACTGACTGGAACAATGAAGGCATAGGAGGGAAGATCAGGATCATCATAAATATAGATAATGGATGGATTATAAGTTTACCCACCACAATAAATGAGAGGTCTGCCAACATCCCCTTTGGTTTTAATCCAACCAACATGCCACCAATGGTAAATAGAGCTAAGCCTCCCACTGTCATAGCCAACATATCAATCACATTACCTATAAATTGAGGAGGTCTAACTTCCGTTACTGCACTCAATATTCCTAGGCCAATAGAAACAATAACGGGGTTTTTAAGTAACTGTGGTAATGACTTACCTAATGCTTTAAAAAAACTCGTGCCTTCATGCTGGCCTGTATCAGCAAGAGCCAAAGCTAAAGGAAGAATAAAGAAGTTCTCAATAATAAGCGTCAGCGCGAATGGGACTAGAGCCGCATCACCAAACAATTGAATGATAATAGGGAACCCAACCATAAGGCTGTTAGAGATACTCCCACCCAAACCAAAAAGAGCACATTCAGTCAGTGACTTATGACGAATTTTCGCTATAAAGAAAAGAATTAGAAACGATAGAAGTGAGCCTAGACCAAAAATCAGCAGGTAATCGTAGTGCAAAATATCTTGGAAAGATCTTGAGCTAAGCGCCCTGAACATCGCTGCGGGCAAACCAAAATTGATGACGAACCAAGCCAATGTACGGACATTGGCTTTTTGTAAAAAACCGCTCCTAACTGAAAAATACCCCATCGCAATCAAGATAAAGGTAGGACTAGTAAGTGATAATAAATACGTTAAATCATGCATGGCTAGGGCATAATCTCCATTTAATAGGGATGCAAGAAAGCAGTTCTTGTCTTAATTTCCTGAGAATTTATCGAGCAACTTAGTTAATATATTAACTTTAATCAAGAGGAAATGGATCGACTTAGCTTCTGCCGTTCTTGATTCAAGTACTTCCTTTAACTACAAAGCCCTCAAGCACTGATCACAACAGCCTAAAAAAAACCGCGATATACGCGGTTTTGTTATAACTAAGCTTAGCGCTTGGTTTATACCATGGTCGGATCTGGATCCATGCCCATGATGGAGCGGCCAAGTACCTGCTTACAAACATCATAGTCGGTATATGCGTGAGCTGCTGTCATGTTGCAATCACGCCATAGACGCTGGATTTCATTATCGTGAATCCAGGTACTACCACCTGAAACTTCAAACAAACGGTTAACCGCTTCGCAGCACATTTTAACTGCATAGGCTTGGTTAGTACGCCAGAACGCTAGCTCTTCATCATTTGGATAGCGTTTCTGTTCACCAAACTCTTTGTGCTCATCCCAAGTTTTTTCCATTAATGCACGTGCAGCCATAACCTGATGGGTTGATTCAGCTAGGCGCATAATAGGTGGAATCTCTTTGCCACTGCTTGCCAAAGTGTAAGCACGCGTACGGTTTTTAGTCATCTCTTTGTAGACAACTAACATACGCTCAGCGATACCTAATGCCATGGCAGCAAAGCCACATGCGAAGTATGGACGGTACGGTGCGTAGAAAATTTTGCTATCTGGGTACAAACCAAAACCAGAAGATTCACCTGTCATCATCGCTTTAGCTTTCTCAATGCGATGCTCAGGAATGAATGTATTAAGTTTAATCTTTAATGTCTTAGTACCGGAAGGCTTCATGCCCGCTGAATACCAATCATCTTCAATCTCATAATCTGAGCTTGGAACAACACCGAAACAGTAATCTTTCTCGCCGGTTTCTGCATTAGGACGCAAGAAGCCAAGAATGGCCCATTCTGCATGATCGCAACCAGAGCTCCAACGCATGTCACCATTAAAGATAACACCACCTTCACACTCTTCTGTTTTACCAAAAGGTGCAATTGAGCTGCTTGCCGTTGCATCTGGGTTTTCACCCCAGAATTCAGCCTGCGCTTCTTTAGAGAACATAGCCATCTGGTGACTGTGGGTAATCAGTAGACTGAAAGCCCAAGCCGTACCACCACAAGCGCCAGCAAGTGCAGCAACACAATCTGTGACTTCAGGTAGAGAAAGCTCCAGACCGCCATAAGCTTTTGGCTGCAAGGCACGGTGTAAATTGATGGATTTTAGAAGACGAATATTTTCATCAGGTACTTTACGCTCTTTCTCAGCCTGTACAGCATTCGCAGCAATCGCTGGTAAAATATTCTTTAACTCATCTAACATTGGATTTGGTCTTTCCATCGTTCAATACCTTTTATTTATTGTTCTACTCTGGCAAGAAATACTCTAGTGAGCTAAACCTATTGCCCCGTTGATGATTACATTATTGTTTAGCTATCCGCAGAATAAAATGGATCTTTCACAGGCTTACTTGCACTTTTGATAGTTAACACATGAATTATATTGCTTATAAATCAGCCTTTCACAAGCAAGAAAAAAACTTTACTATCTGTTTTATAAGGACTTTATTATAACTTCCGTTCTAACACAGAAACGCATTTGTACTAAGGATAGACTTTTTAAGATATACTTATTTTATTAACTAAACTATAAATAGCAAATACAACACTACTGTGAGTCCTGAGATATGAGCCGTAATTCATCGCCTCCAAACCAAAGCACTTCTATTTCAGACGATATCCCTAATATTGATATTGGGCATGCTTATGATCAGCATTATGTTGATGCAGATATTCACTATGAGCATCTTGAAAAGCTCGCAGATTTTTTTGGCCGCAACATGCCAGTCCATCATCATGATCGTTTTTATCAATTACATGTCATCTTAAATGGAACGGTGCGTGTCCATTTAGATGAAACCAGTTACATCGTTGAAGGGCCTATGTTCTTCTTAACACCTCCAACAATTCCCCACGCATTCGTAACAGACAACAATGCAACCGGACATGTCATCACCGCTAGGCAACAATTGGTTTGGGAGCTAATGGGAGGAATGGTTCCAACAGGCTGGGGAAGCAGTAGTTTTATGAATAGCCCTCTCTGCGTTGCCTTATCCCCCAAAGCAGATGTAAATGCAGAGCGTATGCTTCATCTATTAAGTTTGATGGCGGATGAAAACAAACATTCTAATATGGAGCATGCTGTTGCCTTAAAAGCTCTACTGCAATTGGTTTTAATTGATATATCCCGCTTATCTGATCAGAACCAGCCCCAGCAAAAAACACGCAAAGAGGATGTGCGTATCTTTCATCGTTTTAATGAATTGATAGAAACTCACTACCGTGAACATCTAACGTTAAGCCAGTACTCCGATATTATCGGGGTAACCGAAGCTAGGCTAAATGAGATTTGCAGGCGACTTGCTGGTCAACCCTCTAAACGTCTAATTATGGATAGGCTGACACAGGAAGCACGTAGACTTCTTACATTTTCATCGACAACGATTACTGAAATCAGCTATCAATTAGGTTTTAAAGACCCTGCATACTTTGCTCGTTTTTTTCGCAGAAATGCAGGCGCAACAGCAACGGAGTATAGAGAAGAAAAAAATAAAACATAAATATCAATAAGTTAAAAAAACAAACAAGGCAATATAAAATATAAAACCAGCTGCACATAGTTATGAAAAGTACAATTAAAGCAATGAAAAATATATGTTATCTCACTGTACGCCTTCTATAATTAGTTAATATATGAAGTTTCTCGCAAGCAATGCCGATGAAACAAAACTATTACAATGATCCAGAACGATATAAGGTGACCTTCAATGTCTACGACTCAATTCGATGCAAAAGATTTCCGCCGCGCTCTTTCACAGTTCCCAACCGGCGTAACGGTTATCACCGCGCTTGATGCTGAAGGAAACCCTGTAGGCGTAACAGCAAGCAGCTTTAACTCAGTATCTATGGACCCAACACTTGTTCTTTGGAGCATTGATAAAGGTGCACACAGTCTAAGTACGTTTGAAAATACAGAGCACTTTGCAGTTAACGTATTAAACCGAGATCAGGTGAGTACCTCTAATAACTTTGCTAGCCGTGGTGAAGATAAGTTTGCTAATGCAGCCTATTCAGCTGGCCTTGGTGGCGCGCCGATTCTAGATGATTACGCAGCACAATTTGAATGTAAGACTTGGGCTGTTTACGAAGGTGGTGATCACCTAATCCTAGTCGGTGAAGTCCTCGACTACCGATACAATGATAGCGCTGAGCCTCTTGTTTTTGCTCGTGGTAGTTACGCGATTTCCGCACAGCACCCTGAAATGGCTAAATCTTCAGCTGCTTGCGATGCAAAAGCAGTAGAAGGTGATTTTGTAGGTGACTACCTACTCTACCTACTTCGCGAAACTTACCAACGCTTTAGTGCAGATCTCTACCCTAAACTAAAAAGCGAGTGTGATGTCACAGCTGAAGAGTGGCGCATCCTTGCAAGAATGGTAACGTGCCCTGTTATTAAACTAAGCGATCTATCAACAATGGTTATGCAGCCTGATGTAGCATTACGAGAAACGGCTGACTGGATGGTCGATAAAGGTTTAGTTATGTACCAAGGAGATGATGCGTTAAAAATCACCGAGAAAGGCTCTAAAGTAGGACTCGAAATGCAAAGCATCGCTTTAGCTGAAGAGTCAGCATTACTAAGTCAACTGCCGCCAGAACAAGCTGAGCAGCTTAAAGTGAACTTAAAATGCCTAATGGAAAAATTAGGCTAAGTTCATTATAAGGAGCAGGCCTACGAGGCTTGCTCCTTTTCAATTGTCTCTCTTTTAACTCTCTATCAGCCCTCTATTAGCTATCGCTTTAATCAGGCTTTCTTCGTCCCATCATAATGACGATAAATCCTATCACTTGATCTTTGTGCTGATTGTATCCACGACAGTGTATTTTCATTATCCCTCGATCAGGCTTTGATCGTGAAGGAGTGATTGAATCAATAACAAATTCCGGTTTGATTGTATCGCCAGGACGCACAGGCGCTAAAAAGCGTAACTCATCTAGGCCAGGACCACCCATACTGACAGTTTCAAATACACGTGTCTGAATCATCATCCGAAAGCATAGAGAGAGCGTTTGAAAACCGCTGGCAATAATTCCACCGTAGGGACTTTCAGCCGCAGCTTGGGTATCAATATGAAACGGTTGAGGGTCGTATGTCAGTGCATAATCTAAGATCTGACCTTCACTTAAGGTAAATCCAGGCGCATTAAATACCTCACCTACATTAAAATCATCCAAATAACGTTCCACTACACAACTCCCATACTAAACCCGCAGGGTTACCGCCCAACGTGTAATCAAAAATGCAAAACCATGCAACAAAACGAAGCCAATAATTAACGGCACCACCGTTTCATTGAACGACTGCCCAACCAGCGTTCCTAGTCCAACTGCGATTAAGGTTGAGACAACACCCACAAGGCTAGACGCAAGTCCAGCTATATGTCCGAAAGGCTCCATTGCTAAGGCATTTAAATTACCAAACAGTAATCCCATACCTAGTAACAACAGCATCAAATACGACATAAGAAACCATAATGGCGGGACAGCGCTTAACCACACCATCGCCACCAAAGCAGTTAAAGAAAGAATTACGGTTCCCGCTTGAGCCCCCATGACTAAGGGCCTCATACCAAAACGCATCACTAACTTAGAATTGATAAAGTTTGATGCACCAATACCCGCAGCTAAAATTGCAAAATAGAATGGGAATGCAGCTCCTAGTTCATAGAGATCTTGCAACACTTGCTGAACCGAACTTAATAAGCCCAAAAAAGCACCGAAACAAAGTCCTGATGCAATCACATATGCCATCGTTTCTTTATGCGCTAAGACCTCTTTAAACCCAGCTAAAATAGTTGATACTGATAGGCGAGTTCTTTTATCTACAGATAATGTTTCTGGTAAACGAACCGCTAACCAAATTACGATCATAAGCGCCATTAATAACAGGAAAGCAAAAATCGCGCGCCATCCTGAAACCAGTAGTATCCCCTGCCCTATGATAGGTGCAACGACGGGTACCAATATAAATACCGTCATAATAAGTGACATCACACGCGCCATTTGAGAACCTTTGTGCTGATCCCTCACAATCGCAATGGTCACTATACGCGGACCTGCGGCACCAAACCCTTGGAACAACCGACCTAGGAGCATCATATCTAAACTAGTAGAAAACAAGCAGATAAAAGTACCAACGATAAAAATAGAGAAACCAAGATAAAGGCAAGGTTTTCGCCCGACTATGTCTGACAAAGGTCCATAAAGAACTTGCCCTATTGCAACACCTAGAAACACAGTAGTAATGATCAACTGCGCATCGTTAGCGCGTTCAACGCCCAGATCGGCTCCGATAACGCCTAACGCGGGGAGCATTAGATCAATAGCCATTGCAACAAAACACGTAACAAATGCCATTAGCGCAACGAACTCTGTAAACCCAATATCTGCCTTAGATTGCAAACTACTCATCCAAATAAGAACTCAACTTCAACTATCGTTAACATTTAAACTAATTTAATCTATCGATAGTACTGATATCTTAAGCGTAAACCCAGCTTATCTTTGGCTAAGGTTCAAAAATGGGCTTATATTTAAGCTCTTGAGCCGGTTCCGTAGACCTCCATCGCATTCATAACAACTAGGTAAGCTTCCGGGTCGTAGTCCTCGACTACTTTACGAATAGGGACAAGCTGTGTTTTTTCTATGATTAAAAATAAAATCTCTTTATCACCGCCGCTTTTTAAGCTTTTCGCCTGAATGACTGAACCTGAAATACCCAACTGCTTCTCGATAATCGGCTTTAACCGACCAGCCTTCCAACAAGAAATATGTACAACCTTTATATCTGATGAGCCTGAAACAATCAGATCAACCATACGCCCAGTTACGAAAACGGCTATGCCGCCCAGCATTGCAGCCTCAAAATCCTGAAATACTAAAGCAGATAAGAGAATCACTCCCGCATCCATAAAAAACAGGCATTGGCCTAAACTGAGATTGAGACGAGAGGAGATCAATCTAGCTAAAATGCTCCAGCCGCCTGACGAAGAGCCTGCCTTAAACATCAAACCGATACCCAACCCCATCATAAGTCCGCCATAAAGGGCGTTTAAGAGGCGGTTATCACCTAGATCTGGTAGCTCAAAAAGGATAGGTAAAAAGTGCGTAAAAAATGCCGTTAGCACCACCACGACAAGAGAGCGAATAAATAGTTTACGACCGAGTAATTTATATCCGGCCAAGACAAGCGGGAAGTTAATAATAAACAGAAGGAAACCGGTACTGATCCCCAGCGAATAATGACCTAAAATTGCTAAGCCGGGCGGGCCACCTGCAGCTATTTGACTTGGAGCCAAAAACATAAAAATTCCGCATGATAAGCTGGCACAACCGACCATCATTAGAATGTAATCAAACAGGAATCTAAATTTTTTCATCGCTTACCCACCACGGTGGTTTAAAAAACAATCATAAGCAATATTGAAAACTTGATCAGCTATTTGTACAAGCCATTACAATTCATTACGTTCGCTTACGCATTTTCTGGATGCGAATAAGCTCCTCTTCCAAAAGAGAACGCCTTAAAACCTTACCCACATTTGATTTTGGCAAGTGTGTACGAAACTCCACCAAACGCGGGACTTTATAAGAGGTTAAACGTTCACGACAATATTCACGAACCTGCTTAACAGATAAGCGTCTATTAAGCGTAACGACAAACAGCTTAATCACCTCCCCATATTGATCATCGGGTAAACCGATAACCGCACATTCAATTACATCAGGGTGGCTTGTGATTACGTTCTCCAGTTCATTAGGGTAAACAGGAAAACCTGAGATATTGATAATATCCTTTTTCCTATCAACAATTCTCAATGCTCCATTATCAGTGATACGCGCTATGTCCCCTGTTGCTAACCAGCCATCCGCATCGGGTATATCTGAAGAGTCTTGCCAATAACCGGACATCACTTGAGGGCCACGTATGTATAACTCCCCTATCTCACCAGAACATAGATCTTCACCATCCTCGCCGACAATACGAATGTCCGTTAACGGGAGTGGCAGACCCACAGAGCCAAATTCATCCGTATTCTCACCACTAAAGGCAACCACAGGTGAAGCTTCGGTTAAACCGTAGCCTTGAGCAATAGAGCACCCCGTCAACTTTTTCCATTCATCATTGACTGATCGAGTGAGTGCCATGCCACCTGAGAGGGTTAACTTTAAGCGTGTCATGTCTAATTGACCGAACAAGCTATTCTGGCAAAGTGAAACAAACAACGTATTAATGCCTGAAAAAATGGTAAAGTCCCAGCGCCCTAACTCATTAATAAAACCGCTGGTATCTCGAGGGTTTGTAATTAATATAACGTGCCCGCCTAATGCAGGCATCATCAGGCAGTTCATGATAAAACCGTAAGAATGGAATATCGGCAAAGGCGCTATAGAAATTTCCTCACCCACTCTTAAGGAGTCAGGCAAACGACTTTTTAACTGCACCAAATTCGCAATTAAATTTCTATGGCTGAGCACCACCCCTTTCGGCTTACCCGCCGTACCCACCGTGTATTGGATTAAAGCTGTATCCTCAGGCTTGCGCTCTACCTGCCTCAGGGTATGTTTGGAACCTTTAGACAACGCATTTGAAAAAGAAACAGATCCCTTTAGTGAATATCTAGGGACAATTTTTCGAACGAACTTTGCAGTAAGGTTAATAAATACACGACGATTGAAAGGATGAAGGTCCGCAAGCTGAGTAACGATAACCGTTTCAACTTGAGTATGAGGCAAAACCTCTTCAAGCATATGAGCATTATTCGCTAAAATAATAACTGCTTTTACGCCCGCACCTTTAAACTGCTGAGTCGTTTCTGTAGCGGTATAAAGAGGATTCGTATTGACAATCACAAGCCCTGCACGAGAAGCCGCTAGGACTGAAACAGGGTACTGCAAAGTATTGGGTAATTGAATGGCAATTCGATCACCGGGATTTAGCTCCGTACAATTCTGAAAATAGGCCGCTAGGTTTTCCGCAGCGACATCAACCTCCTCATACGACAGCGTTGCACCCATGTTAGAAAAGGCTGATTTATAAGCAAACTCTTTACAAGCCGCGTTCCAGATCCCAGTTAGATTGCGATAGCTTTCAATCTCATTCTCGACCTCTTGCTCAATCTTTGATTCGGAACCACTTATTAAAGTCACCTATAACACTCCCTGGATACTTATGAAGGCACGACTAACAATATCTAAATACTATTGTGGTACTCCCTTCACAAAAGTAACAAGTTCTCCCGGCTGCAACTGAACCCATGCTTCATTAGCCGTTAAGGGGACAGTAGCAACCACAGTGACTATATCATTGGGCGTTGTTTCTTTTACAAAATCAACCGTCACCTCACAATCCGTAAGGCTCGCTTCACCAAAAGGCGCTTTACGCGTGATCCAAGATAACTTACTACCGCAAAACGCAAACAGATGTGATGCTTCCGTCAACAACATGTTGAAGACACCCAAAGCACGTAGTTTCTCACAGCAGTCACGAATAAAAGCTGATACTTCCTCAAAATATTCTGGTGGTTCTGGAAACTGGCTACGTAGTTCACCAAGCAACCAACAAAAAGCATACTCACTATCAGTTGTACCTACAGGCTTGTAGTGAGACAGCGGCATATCAAAAAGGCTTTTGTCGAGCTGACCGTTATGAGCAAAAGTCCACGTATAGCCCCATAATTCGCGCTGAAATGGGTGAGTATTTTCCAGACAGATATCACCTACATTAGCCTGACGGATATGACTAATAACCACATGGCTCTTTATAGGGTGCTCTTTAATCAGGTTTGCAATTTTAGAGTCAACACTGGGATTAGGGTCATGAAAGCAACGCACACCTTTACCTTCATAAAATGCAATACCCCAACCATCTTTATGCGGCCCAGTCCCCCCTCCTCTTTGCATTAAACCGGAAAAAGAGAAACAGATATCTGTAGGCACATTGGCACTCATGCCCAATAATTCACACATATAACGTTATTCCGTCACTCGCTGAAAAACTAGTTTTCAGGACATTAAGTCTCAGATTTATTGTCTAAAACAACCTTATCAGGCAATGAATCAATCGCATCCATACCTGTTTCGATTTTTTGACTTTCATCACTCAACGCAGACACTTCTTTCAAACGACGCTCCCCAAGAAAACAGCCTTGAGGGTGAATAGACATTAACTTGCTTTCAACGGTAGCTCGGACCTGACCACCTGAATCAATGTTCAGATCATCACAGACCACTTCGCCTTCAAGTAGACCGCAAACATCGACTGCACGCGCTTTAATTAAGCCACGGACATGGCCAGACTTGCCGATCGAAATATTGTCTAGAGAGGAGATATTACCTTCGAAGATACCATCAATATGCATCTTGCCGATAATACTCATATCACCACAAAATTTATTACCTTCAGCAATTATTGTAATAGCTGACTGTGTTGATTTAGTGGATACATTTCTTTTAAGGATGCCCATTTAACGCCCTTAACCTTTGTAAACAAAGAGTCAAAATCTGTTATATTCCAAGAGAGAAAAGGCTCAGGATCTAGGGTAGTAAACAGATGCCTAATCTCGTAATGTAGATGAGGACCTGTTGACCTTCCTGTATTTCCGCTATTACCAATCAGCTGTCCCTTGCTGACAAACTCTCCACTTTTTACTTTCACAGTATCTAAATGTGCATAGTAAGTTTTAAAACCAAAATTATGCTGCAAGATGATTAACTTTCCAAAACCACTGGATTTATTATAACCACCAAATTCAACTACACCATCGGCTGTTGCGTAAACCGGAGTACCACGATTAGCTTTAAAATCGATACCATGATGTACAACACGCTTTTTCCGCACTGGGTGGAACCTTGGCCCGTAGCGATCCGTTATACGTATAGCCTGAATCGGCACCCCATTAGGAATGCTATGCAGGAAGAAAAGCCGCTTATTGGCTTCTATCGTTAACTGCTCAGCTCTAAGAGGGTCTACCGGTGTTTCATGCTCAACACCCAATAAATTCTCAAGACCTAGCAATGAATTATCTAATGAAGAGTTGAGCTCTCCAATACGAATATTCTCTTGCTCTAAATGGTCACGTTCATTTTTTAATGAACTCAAAGATAAACTCAGATCTTTTAACTCATCAATATAGAGCTGTTGCGAGCCCACCATCATTTCGTAGTTTTCACTCAGCTCTTGATGATCTTCTTCCAGCTCAGATAAATTGTCTGTTTTAACAACTAATAGAGTATTCGAAACAAAAAAGCTCACTGCTGCAAGCACAACAAAAATAAGCAGCAAATACTTAGCAACCTGATTGAAGGTATATTGACGTGACCCATGAACCGTGGTCAGCGTTATAACCAATTTATTTCTCAAGATAATACCTGTAACTACGCGTCTTAATTAAAACTTTCTATAAAAATCGCAGGCACAAATATACCGATTTTCATACAATTGTCATAGTCATAACAGGGGTTTAATACCTTATATTTAGCCTATAGAACCTTTAACTGCTCTTGAGCGCTCATATCTAATTGTTAATCCTGAACTCTAAATAATAAACGCTCAATAACTTTACAATTTAATGGTTAATCACCATCCAGCATACGGCCAATCCCACCTAAGACAGAACCCTCACCTTTATCTGAACCTCCCGACGCAGGAGCAGATGCAATCAGGCGGTCAGCTAAGCGAGAAAACGGTAAACTTTGTACCCAAACAGAGCCTGTACCTTTTAATGTTGCTAGCCATAAACCTTCACCACCAAAAATCATAGATTTAAGGCCTTTTACCATCTCAATGTCGTATTCAATACCATCGGTAAAGCCCACTAAACAACCGGTATCAACACGTAGTGTTTCATTATTAAGCTCTTTACGAACGACCGTGCCACCAGCCTGTACAAACGCCATCCCATCACCTTCAAGCTTTTGCAATATAAAGCCTTCACCACCAAAGAAACCTGCACCAAGCTTTTTGGAAAAAGCGATCTCAACTTTGGTACCTAAAGCTGCACATAAAAAAGCATCCTTTTGACAGGTAATCTGATCACCGTATTCAGATAGATCAAGCGGCACAATACTTCCAGGATAAGGCGCTGCAAAGGCGACCCGTCGCTTACCTGTACCTTCATTGCCGAAATGGGTCATAAAAACAGACTCACCCATCACCATACGCTTACCTGCTGAAAACAGCTTACCCATTAAACCTTGATCAGGCTCTGAACCATCACCCATTTTAGTTTCAAAGGAGATCCCCTCTTCCATGTAATTCATCATGCCCGCTTCAGCAATGACCTTTTCACCAGGATCTAACTCTACTTCTACAACCTGAAGGGCTTCTCCAATGATTTCATAATCTACTTCATGACAACGCATTATTTATCTCCTGATATGAGATGCTTAATTAAATGGGGCGCACTCACCGCTTGTACCAACAAACCAAATAGCACTACAGCATAAGCAATAGACTGAATGGTAAACCAAGCATCCAACTCTACCGGAATAGAGAGTGCTAAAGCGATGGTCACCGCTCCCCGAGTCCCACCTAAATACATAATTAGAGACTCTCTAGGACGTAACCCTCTCTCCGGCAACAAATTAATCATTGGCAAAGAGAGCAATAACCCAACCACTCGCGCAACTACCACAGCACCAATCCCCAGCAGCATAGCTAACCACTGCTGAGTAAACATCGTCATTGTGATAGTGACACCTAGAAGCAAGAACATCATCGAATGACTCAATTGCTTCTGGAAAGACCAATATTGAAGCAGCTTATTACACTCTTCAACTTGAAGTTGCTCACGGACCCACTGTGAGAACCCTAAGCCAACCACCATGACAGCCATGACCCCAGATAGATCAAATATAACCTCAGCACAAAGATAGCTTAGGTGGCATGCAAGCAACATTAAAAATAATCGATTAAAAGAACCGTCTAATGCCTTAAATAGAGGATAAATTAATAATAAAACCGCAGCACCACAGGATAAACCACCTATGAATACAACCAGAAAATCGATAGAGAAATCGGTAACCGATTGGCTTTCTCCCGCCATCAATAACATCGCGGATAACAAACCAAACAGTAGAACCGCAAGAGAGTCATTAAATAAGCTCTCCCCCTCTAACAATAAAAGAATGCGTTCCGATACTCCTGCTCTTCGAAAAATATCAATAATGATTGCCGGATCAGTTGAGGAGAGCAGTACACCTGTCAATAGCGCAGTAAGCCAAGAATAGTAGTTAGGATAACCAATACCAAAATACAGTACCATAGCACTCACTAAGGTAGCTAACAGCATCATCGGTATAGCTAATATGAGCATAGCGGGCAACTGTTTATACAACTGAGGAAGATTGAGATGTAATGCTGAATGAAAAACTAAGATAGGTATAAACAGATAAAAAACCAAGTCATGAAAATGATGCCAGCGTAACCCCGTATCAAAACCAAATGAAGTAATCAGTTCCGAACTAATAAAACCCGACAATACCAAGATCAGACTATCTGGCAATTTCAGTTTTCTGCTTAAAGGGAAAAGAACGATCGCCGGTAACAACATGCTCAAAAAAAGTAATAATTGCAGCGCGAATGTCATTAACTTGCTCCACTACAATGTAAAAATTAACCCTTTACCACTTGATCAGTAAACGGTGTCAGATAAGAACTCATCGAGCCACCTATATGCATCCATTAATCACTTTCTAGATATATTGATAACAGAGCTTAGAGCAGGATGAAAGGTAGATTTCATAACGAGTAATTATAGGAGGCTATCAATATATGGAATTTGGAAAACGCTAGATAGCAAAAGGCCCACTTACAGTAAAAAATAAGCAGGCCTTTCAGTCGTTTTTTTT
>CERC01016661.1_pt1 | contig 25424 bp, 20 predicted proteins | sample 530921 | NCBI WGS metagenome assembly CERC01 (sample SAMEA2621099, study PRJEB7988) | marine metagenome | isolation source: saline water (ENVO:00002010), including
AGCAGCACGGCGAGAACGATCACCGCACCGGTAAAGACGGTCTGCCAATAGGCTGAGACCCCGATGATCACGAGGCCATCACTTAAGAAACCAATGACAAAGGCACCAAGCATCGTGCCGCGCACATTGCCTCGCCCGCCGGTCAGGGCAGCACCGCCGATCACGACCGCAGCAATCGCGGTCAGCTCGTAGGTGGTGCCTGCCGTCGGTCCAGCCGAGGTCAGCTGTGATGAAAGGACGAGGCCTGCAATCGCGGCACATACGCCCGAAAGCACATAAACCGAGATTTTTACGCCGCGGGTCGGCACACCGGAAAGTTCGGCAGCGCGTTCATTGCCGCCTGATGCATAAAGCCAGCGACCAAAGGCCGTACGGGCCAGAAGAAGGCCAACCAAGAGCGCCACAATTGCCAGAACAATCACACCAATCGGCACGCCGGCAATGCGGTTGAAGCCAAGCCAGTCAAAGCCGGTATTTCCAAGCGCTTCGACGCCGCCAAGACTGTTGTAGGTCAGGCCATTGGTCATCAAAAGGGCGAAGCCGCGTGCGACATAAAGCATGCCAAGCGTCGCAACAAAGGCAGGAACCCTGAAGACCGCGATCAAGATCCCGTTCACCGCACCAACAAAGGCCCCAAGTGCGATGGTCAGGATCACGACAGCCCAGACGGGCGGATACATGATGATCCCGGCCGATGGAATTTCGACCCCTTGCATCAGATATCCGGCGACCACACCGGACAGGCCAAGTGTCGATCCGACTGACAGATCAATGCCGCCATTCAGGATCACGACAAGCATGCCGATTGCCAGCAAACCAAAGATCGCCACATGCGAAGACATGGTCAGAAAGTTGCTGACACTGAAATAAACCGGCGACAGGAACGAGAAGGTGATCACGATGGCCACCAGTGCAAAGAAGGCGCGACCTTCGAGCAGGATCTTTCCGATATTCAGGTCAATGCCGCCTGCCGCTGGTGCGGAAGTAGTGGTCTGAGCCATATTGGCCTCCCTAGTGGTGCACGGCTTCGCCAGAGGCGGCCATGATCTGTTCTTTGGTTGCTGTATGGTCGAATTCGGCGGTAATGCGGCCCCGGTTCATGACAATGATCCGGTGTGCGATGCTCAGGCATTCGCCGACTTCTGATGTGGAATAAAGAACTGCAAGGCCGCGATCTTCAGCGGTTTTCGCCAAAAGCTTGAAGACTTCTGCCTTCGCGCCGATATCGATCCCGCGTGAGGGTTCATCAAGCAAAATGACCTCTGGCCGGGTTGCCAGCATCTTGCCGATAACGACCTTTTGCTGGTTGCCACCTGAAAGCGCGCCGATCATGGTCGCCCCGCTTTCCGTTTTGACGGTGACTTCCCGGATTGAGTCTTCGATAACCTTCCGTTCGTCCTTGCGACTGGTGAACAGGCCACGGGTGAATGCCGCAATCGATGAGAGTGACAGGTTCTGGCCCACCGACATGGTCTGAACCAGACCGTCGCGTTGACGGTCTTCAGGAACCAGAACAAGCCCGGCGCTGATGCGATCAGCAATCGAAAGACGTGAAACATCCCGATCATGGAGTTTCACCGATCCGCTTTGTGCTGGCAGGCGGCCTGCGGCACATTCCATCATCTCGGTGCGCCCTGCACCCATCAGGCCATAGATGCAAACAACCTCGCCGGACCGAACACTCAGGTTCATGTGATCGACAACAAGCCCATTGCCGGATGTATCGGGCACGCACAAATTTTCAATCGTTAAGGCCGGTGCGCCAAACTTACTGTCGGGCGGCGAGCCAAGATCGAAATTTTCGCCGACCATGTTGCGCACGATCCACTCAATGTCGATTTCCGCGCGCGGTGCCCATGCAGTCATTTCCCCGTCGCGCAACACAACGGCGTGATCAGTAATCTCAAGTGCCTCTTCAAGGTGGTGCGAGATATAGACAATGCTGACACCCTTGGCGGTCAGGTCATTGATCACCTTGAACAGGACTTCGACCTCCGATGCGGACAAGGCAGAAGTCGGCTCATCCATAATCAGGATGCGGCTTTTGGCCTGAAGTGCGCGGGCGATTTCGACAATCTGCTGCTGACCAAGGCGAAGCTCTTCAACCGGCGTCAGCGGGTCGATGTCTTCTTCAAGTTCTTCCATCAAAAGGCGGGTGATGCGTTCTTCCTCGGCAAAATCCACACCGGTTGCCTTGCGGATTTCGCGACCCATGAAGATGTTGTCACGCACATTCAGGTTCCCGGCCAATGCCAGTTCTTGGTGAATGATGGAAATGCCGTGGGCGAGCGCATGATTGGCGCCATGAAAGCGCACCGGCGTGCCATCGAGCAAAATGTTGCCCGAAGTCGGGGCGATAATGCCCGACAAAATCTTCATCAGGGTCGATTTCCCGGCACCGTTTTCGCCAAACAATGTGGTGACCTGACCGCGGTGAATGTCGAAATTCACGCCCTTGAGTGCTTGTAAAGGCCCATAAAATTTGGCTACATCACGCGCGGACATCACCACTTCGTCGCGGCTGGTATCCGTGCCAAGTGTTTCAGGGGGAATGGTTTGGTGTGCTGTCATTGGACTTGCACCTCGACCGGGGTGATCAACCAGGTTTTCGGGTTGATCAGCTTAAAAACGCCGGTTACCGAAACCTGCTTGCCGGTCAGGTTCGAATTATCGATGTCCTCAAGGACTTCAGCCTTCATTGCACGGTTAATCCCCGCGCCGGCATCCTGATACTCGATCTGGTTTTTGAATTCGCCAAACGCGATGTCACCCGGAGCATCGCGAAGGTCGGTGCCATTGATTGCCGGGCCGGTTTGAACGCGAATGCGTGTTTCTTCAAGTCCTTCGACATTGATGTCGTAAATACCACCCTTGCCCTCGCCGAACATACCGGCAAGCTTGACCGGGATAACGGGCATCATGCCGCCAATGCCATATTTCTCGCCCGCCGCTTTCCGGTCAGCTGCAAGCTCTGCTGCGAGTGTTTGGGCATCGACCGCACGGCTTGCGACGTCGTCACGAATCCTCGGGAACTGTTCTGCGCCATAGGCATCTGGTGAAAAGCCAGCCACGCGCAAATCCTGTTCGGAGCCAATGACAATGACCGTCGTATCGACTGCGATCGCAGCAACAACACCAAGGATCGTGGCGCCGATGATCAAGCCGCGCCGACCGACACGCGGTTTGATGGAAGTGATGGATATATCGGTGGCATTCATTGCCTTTCTTCCTCCCGTCCAGCCACGAAGGGCCTTGTTAATTACTGTGGGAGTGCCGGACAAAGACAGTGGGGTGCTGCCCCACACAATTCTCGATCTGCTGCGTTTCAAAACCCGATACCGCTTTGTCGGCGATGGGGAAACGCACTGCTGATGAGATCCAGCAAAGCCTGTCTTGGTGCAGGCCATTTTCCTCCCGATGCACAAGACAAAATGCCTTTTGGGCAATTTCGTCTGTTACATCCCGAATCCCGCTTTTTGTTAAAAACCGCCTTTTTCTGCGCTTGGTGGCGTCGGGTATCCGTTCTGTGCTGATAACCATAACTGAAAAAAATTTCTAAGAAAGTAAAAAATTACACTCGACATCGTGCGGCGTCCGGTTATGCTTGAAAACAACCGGGGAAGATTTTCCCCGATCAACAACTGCATCGACTGGCAAGGTCGGGCGTTAAAAGCACAAAAGGGAGGACGTCGCATGGCACACGCATTTTGCGTGCTCAGCCATCTGCTCACCGCACAGGTGATGCATGACTGAACGCGACATCATCATTGGAATTGACGCAGGCACGTCTGTGATCAAGGCCGTAGCTTTTGGTCTGTCGGGCAAACAGCTGGGCGAGGCGTCCGTGCCAAACCGCTATGACAGTGGGGCAAACGGTGCTGCCACACAGGGCATGGATCGCACATGGGCTGATTGCGCCTATGCAATTCAAAGCCTTGGTGAAAAAATCTCTGACCTTCCCAAGCGTACAGCCGCCCTTGCTGTGACCGCACAGGGTGATGGCACTTGGCTGGTCGGGCGTAACAATCGCCCGGTTGCTGATGCGTGGTTATGGCTTGATGCGCGCGCGGCGGAAACCACACGCGATCTTGCATCCAAGGATATCGATGTAGAGCGATTTTTGGCGACCGGTACGGCGCTCAATACCTGTCAGCAGGGTGCGCAGATGGCGCATATGCATCGTCATTGTGCTGATCTTCTCGATCGTGCCGAATCTGCCATGCATTGCAAAGACTGGCTCTATCTAAATCTGACCGGGGTTCGGGCGACCGACCCGTCAGAGGCCAGTTTCACATTTGGTGATTTTCGCACCCGACGTTATTCCGATCTTGTCATAGACGCGCTTGAACTTAAGTCACGCAGTCATCTGTTGCCCGATATTCTTGATGGTAGTCATCAAACCCATCCGTTAACTGCACAGGCTGCATCGGAAACCGGACTTCTGGCAGGTACGCCGGTTAGCCTTGGCTATGTCGATATGGTGATGACTGCATTGGGGGCGGGTGTTTACACCGGAACACCTGGTGCAGCCTGTTCGACGATTGGCTCGACCGGGGTGCATATGCGCGCGGTCCGGGATTCGGACATCAATTTACGCGGCAATTCCGGGTATGTGATTTGTCTTCCAGCCGATCATATGGTCACGCAGGTTCAGACAAATATGGCTGCGACGCTTAATATCGATTGGGCGCTTCGAATGGCTGCTGATCTGATGAGCGAAACCGGCCATCCGCATGATTACGCCGATCTGGTCGCGCGGATTGATGGATGGCTCGCACGGTCTGAGCCCGGGCAGATCCTGTATCACCCCTATATTTCCGAAGCTGGAGAACGCGGTCCGATTGTGAATGCGAACGCGCGTGCAGGCTTTATCGGGCTGTCTTCTGGTCATCGTTTCCCCGATTTGATTCGTGCTGTTGTCGAAAGCCTTGGCATGGCGGCGCGCGATTGTTATGGCGCTATGGATCAACTTCCGCTTGAACTTCGCCTGACCGGCGGTGCAGCGCGTTCGCGCGCATTGCGCAGCATTCTGGCAGCGTCCATTGGCGCCCCTGTTCGGGTGTCCGCACGCGAAGAGGCCGGTGCCGCAGGCTGCGCAATGATGGCAGCTGTCGCCATTGGTGCCTATCCCGATATGGAAAGTTGTGTTTCTGAATGGGTCACCCCGCTTTTGGGTGATGCTGAGGCCCCTGAGCCCGACCTTCAGGTCACCTATTCAAAACTTTATCCCGCCTATGCCCAAGCCCGCCAATCGCTTGAACCGGTCTGGGACCGTCTTGCCGATCATCGCGAGGGCGCAGATGCCAAAGATGATGCGTCAAAGTCGACGCAAGGAGGATCGTGACATGAGCACGCAGGAACTGGATCTATTTGTCATCGGTGGTGGCATTAACGGGGCGGGCTTTGCCCGTGACGCGGCAGGTCGTGGTTTGTCGGTTGCCTTGTGCGAAAAGGACGATCTTGCCGAAGGGACGTCATCACGTTCGGGCAAGCTTGTACATGGTGGGTTGCGTTACCTCGAATATTACGAATTCAGGTTGGTCCGCGAAGCATTGATCGAACGCGAAGTTCTGATGAATGCGGCCCCTCATATTATTTGGCCGTTGCGCTTTGTCTTGCCGCATTCTCCGCAGGACCGCCCGGCATGGTTGGTGCGTTTGGGGCTGTTTTTGTACGACCACTTGGGTGGTCGCAAAAAGCTGCCTGGAACCCGGACCCTCGATTTGCTGCGTGATCCGGAAGGCACGCCACTTCTTGATAAATACACGCGCGGGTTTGAATATTCCGATTGTTGGGTTGATGATGCGCGTCTTGTAACGCTTAACGCCCTTGATGCTGCCCAGCGCGGAGCCATTGTCATGACCCGGTCGCCGGCGGTCAGTGCGCGACGCGAAAATGGCAAATGGCGGGTTACGACCAAGAACAGCATCACCGGTGAAACGCGTGAATTTTTGGCAAAATGTTTGGTCAATGCTGCTGGCCCGTGGGTGACCGATGTTCTGACCCGCGTTGCTGGCGCCAATTCAACGCGCAATGTCCGCCTTGTGAAGGGCAGCCACATCATCGTCCCGAAATTCTGGGAAGGTCCGCACAGTTACCTTGTGCAGAATGACGACAAGCGCGTGATTTTCATCAATGCCTATGAAGGCAACAAGGCGCTGATCGGGACCACCGACATCGCCTATGACGGACGTGCTGAAGACGTTGCGATTGATGATTATGAAATCTCCTATCTGCTTGATTGTGTGAACCGATATTTCAAGGAAAAGCTTCGCCGCGAAGACATTCTTGAAACCTTCTCGGGGGTGCGTCCGCTCTTTGATGATGGGCATGGCAACCCGTCTGCTGTGACGCGCGATTATGTTTTTGATCTTGACGAAAAGGACGGCGCGCCACTGCTCAATATCTTCGGGGGCAAGATCACGACCTTCCGAGAATTGGCAGAACGTGGCATGCATGAGATCCGTCATATCTTCCCGAAAATGGGTAAGGACTGGACGGAAAGCGCGCCGCTTCCGGGTGGGGATATGCCCAATGCCGATTACACCGCCTTTGGCGAGACGCTCAAGGAAGACTACCCTTGGATGAGCCGAGCACTTCGCGACTATTACGGTCGCCGTTACGGGACGCTCACCAGCAAGGTTGTTGGATCGTCAACCAGTCTGGAAGGGTTGGGGCGTTACTTCGGCGCGCACCTTTATGAGGCCGAAGTCAACTGGCTTGTCGAGAATGAATGGGCAATCACCGCAGAAGACATCATCTGGCGGCGTACCAAGCACCGCCTTGATATGACCAACGCCGAAATTGACGTGTTCGAAAACTGGTTTGAAACAGCTTATGCGGTGGCGTCCTGATGAATTTGACCCTTTCGCTTAATACCAATCCGCTGGTCAATCGTTTTGCCGATCCTGACGATCTGATTGATTGTGTGACGCGTGATTTGCGGATACGCGATTTGCAGCTGACCCATGAATTCATCAACCCATCGTGGCAGGCCCCTGTGATCCGCCGGTTGACCCGGCAGATGGGCAAGGCGCTTGATCGAACCGGCGTGCGGGTGACATCGGGCATGACTGGGCCCTATGGGCGGCTCAACCATTTCGGCCATCCCGATGCAGATGTTCGGCGCTATTATATTGACTGGTTCAAAACCTTTGCCGATATCACCGCAGATCTGGGCGGGACATCGGTTGGAACCCAGTTTGCCATCCTGACCTATCGCGAACAGGACGATCCAGCCTTGCGCGAAGAAATGATCAAGATCGCCATAGATTGCTGGGCCGAAGTTGCCGAGCACGGTAAAGCCGCCGGGCTTGAATATGTGTTTTGGGAACCGATGAGCATCGCGCGTGAATTTGGCGAGACCATTGATGAATGCATTGCCCTTCAGGACCGTTTGACCGCGGCCAATATGGCCATTCCGATGTGGATGATGGCTGACATTGATCATGGCGATGTGACATCTGACAATCCGGATGATTTTGATCCTTATGCTTGGGCTCGCTCGGTTCCAAAAGTCTCACCGATCATTCACATCAAACAAAGCCTGATGGATAAGGGCGGCCATCGTCCATTCACTGCGGAATTCAATGCCCGCGGGCGCATTCAGCCTGAACCCCTGCTTGAAGCATTTGCCCAAGGCGGGGCTGAGAACAACGAGATATGTCTTGAGTTGTCGTTCAAGGAACGTGAGCCCAATGACCGCGAGGTTATCCCACAGATTGCGGAAAGTGTCGCATTCTGGGCGCCATATATCGATACCGGTGCAGCTTCGCTAAAACTTTGAACATGCAGGGAAGTCTTTCCTCATCTGTGTTGGCGCCGTATAAATAGCTGACCCAAAGGTTTATGGCCTTGTAAGGCCGAAGGATAATATGAACGACACTGATGAAACCCTTGCCATCCGGGCCGCCTGGATGCACTACGTTGGCGGTCTGACACAGGCCAAGGTTGCCAAACGATTGGGCCTTCCATCGGTGAAGGCCCACCGGTTGATTGCCAAGGCGGTCGCCGATGGGCGGGTCAAAGTTTCAATCGAAGGCGATATCGTCGAATGCGTTCAGCTCGAAGCCAGACTGTTTGAGGCCTATGGGCTTAAACTGTGCGAAGTAGCACCAGATATCGGCGAGGAAGGTTTGCCAGTGCGTGCGCTGGCACTGGCCGGGGCTGCTTACCTCAAGCGCCAGTTTGAAGCGGGGGAACATTCGATCATTGGCCTTGGGCATGGCCGCACTTTGGCCGAAGTCACCCGCCAGTTGCCACGCACGGACGCCAAGGGGCTTCATTTCGTCTCTCTTCTGGGTGGGCTAACGCGTAATTTCTCGGCAAACCCACACGATGTGATGCATCGTCTGGCGGAAAAAACTGGCGCACGCGCCTATGTCATGCCGGTTCCTTTTTTTGCCAACACGGTCGAAGACCGGGAAGTTCTCCTGTCCCAGCGCGGTGTTGATGATGTGTTTCGCATGGCACAGGACGCGACGCTCAAGATCGTTGGTATAGGCACTGCGACTGCGGATGCGCAGCTTGTTTCATCTGGCATGATTGAGCCTGCCGAGATTGAAGAAATTGCTGCTGCTGGTGCACGAGGCGAGATGCTGGGTGATTTCTTTGATGCCGATGGCGAGATCATCAATACAACCCTTTCGGCGAGAACACTCGCAGTGGGCTATGATCCTGAGCGGAAAGAAGATATTGTCGCGATTGCAGGCGGACCGGACAAGATTGATGCGATCCGGGCGGTACTGAAATCGGGACGGGTTGCCGGTCTGATTACGGACGAGCGAACCGCACGCGCTCTGCTGGATTGACTGACCGCGCAAAGGAACCCAGATGAAACGAGACGACCGCAGGCAACAGATTCTGGATGCGCTCGTGCGCGATGGCGCTGTGCAGCTTGATGAGTTGGCCGAAACATTCGGCGTCTCGAAAATGACCATTCATCGTGATTTTGATGATCTCGAAAGCGAAGGCCTTCTGCGCCGTACTCGTGGCGGTGCGACGATTGAGCCTGGTTCTCAATTCGAAAGTGATTTCCGCTTCCGCAATCTTCAGGGACATGAACTTAAGGAACGCATGGCGCGCGCGGCCCTTGAATGGGTGGAACCCGGCATGACGGTGATGATCAATGATGGCTCAACCGCAGCTGTTCTGGGTGCGATGCTTCCCGAAAAACGTCCGTTGACCGTGATCACCAACAACGACGCGGTGATGGAAACGCTCAAGGCTGAACCGGGCATCACGGTGATTGCGCTCGGTGGTAAATATTCTGCGAAGTACAATGCCTGGGTCGGACGTGTGACCGAAGAAACCCTAGGAAGTCTGCGCGCCGATATTGCCTTTATCTCCACCCCGGCTGCGGGCGATGGTCACGTCTATCACATGGATGATGATATCACCCGAACCAAACGCCGCATGATGGACGGTGCAACACGCTCAGTCCTTCTGATCAATCACCTCAGATTTGATCACACAGCCCTTCATGTGTTGGCGCCGTTTTTTGAGTTTTCGGCAGTGATTACCGACGCAGAACCGTCAGAGAAAGCGTCCCTACAACTGTCGGAGGCTGGCATCAAACTTGTTATCGCTAACTAGATATCAGCTTGAATGTTCTAAAACTGAGATGGATAGTGCTGTGCTCTAACTTGCTGTGAAGGTATCCAGACTGGAGTGCTTTCTAAAGAGTTCACCTGAATACTGTTGCGGTTATCAGTAAGTAACCCGGGTCGATATTCGGTTGTGAAAGCATAATATTTAATCAAATCAACAGACTGCAACGACGGGCGCTGATGCTGTTCCTAGGCGTTTGATAAAATTGTCAGCTTTTCTGTCAATTCTGCAGATTTTTGTCATCTTTTGTGACAATCGATGACAACTTATCTGACAATCGACAATCCTAACGTATTGATTTCGCAATAAGTCGAATGTCATCTTTTGTGGCACCTGACAAAAATTTATTCCGCCTAAGCCCGACGCATATATGCGTCGGTGCAGATGTTTGTTTGTTATAATTCCGGGTTTTCGAGCATTCTCGCATTGGAAAACAAGGCGACAATGTCGCTCGGTTGCTGGGCCTTCAGGTCACATAAGTGGCTCTTTGATGTATCGCTTCTTTCTTCACCGTCCATGTTTGGCGTGAGTAATCGCGTAGGCCGCAACGAGGATCAGAACCGCTATTGGTGCGATGCTGTGGGTGTATTCGCCGTTGAGGATGAGCGTTCCAGCTGCCGCGATCATAACGCTTCCTGCCAATGCTGCGCCGACCAGGCGTGTCGCGCGAAACACAAGAAGTATGGCTGCGGCCCACTCCAAGGTTCCAGTGAGATAGGGAAACCATGTCGGGTAACCCCATCTTGCGTAATCTGTTTGCGTTGCATCAGACGCGAGCAAATTCATCGTGCCGCCGATGACAAAGAAAACGGCCAGTATCAGGGCGTAAATCGTTAACCAATTCAATTTCTTCATATTTCTCGCTCTGTTGGTTGCTGCTGATCAGTAAGCTGGGGCTGGTGATCTCTAGAACAGTCATTTTGGGTCGGCGGCGTATTGCAATCCAAAGCCTATCTTTAGCTCCTTTGTGACATCTGTTCTGTTCGCGGGGAAATCCCGTTTGACATAATGTTAGATATCGAAGTATTTAAAAAGAAAAATTCTAAATAGCTTTGATAAAGCACTGAAAAGTCCGGGAGGAAAAATGGAAAAGGTCGAGAATCCTGTCGCGTCAGGATCGGAAGGGGTATGGGGCAGTGACCTGATTGCAGAGATGATGCGGTCCCTTGATGTCGAATTTGTTGCCCTTAATCCCGGATCAAGCTTCCGCGGTTTACATGACAGTCTGGTCAACCATCTTGGGAATGAAGAGCCCAGAATGCTGCTGTGCCTGCATGAAGAGCATACGGTTGCGATCGCACATGGCTGGGCGAAAGTTACTGGGCGCCCAATGGCGGCCATCGTTCATGCCAATGTTGGGCTGATGCATGCCGCAATGTCAATTTACAACGCGTGGTGTGATCGTGTGCCTGTCTTGGTGTTTGGTGCCACCGGTCCCGTCGACGCCGCCGAGCGGCGTCCATGGATTGACTGGATTCATACATCCCGTGATCAGGCCGCTTTGGTACGCCCCTATGTCAAATGGGACGATCAACCCGCTTCTATTCGTGCATCGCTTGAAGCCATGATGCGCGGGGCAACAATTGCAAAAACGGCTCCGATGGCGCCAGTTTACGTTTGTTTTGACGTTTCGGTACAGGAAGAGGAAGTCACCGAGCCCATAAGTCTTCCTGATGTCAGTCGTCATGCCTTGCCTGCGCAACCCGCCGCATCACGCGAAACTTTGATCGAATTGCAGACGATGCTTCGAACGGCGAAAGCGCCAGTGTTCCTGATGGGCCGTGTTTCGCGCAACGAGGAGGATTGGACGCGCCGCGTCGCGCTGGCAGAGGTATTCAATGCCCGCGTTCTCACGGACATCAAGCTTGGGGCAGCATTTCCGACGGATCACGCGCTCCATACCGGTGCTCCGGGCTTCTTTATGTCGCCAGAAGGAGCTCGTGTCTTGAGCGATGCCGACCTGATTGTCAGTTTTGACTGGGTCGATGTTGCTGGTACGCTGAAACAGGCTGGGCCGAGGGCGGAAAATACAAAGATTGTTCAGATTTCGCTCGATCATCAGATCCACAATGGCTGGAGCATGGATCATCAGGCAAATGTCAGGGCTGATCTGCATATCGCCGCTGAACCGGATGTGGTTATCAAGCAACTTTGCAAAGAAGCTGACATTGCAGCAACCAGTAGTCTGGAAAGTCTGCCGGCACTATGCACTGGCGATATCGCAGATTCCGCAGCCCCGCTTAACGTGGACAGTCTTGCTGCATCTTTGGGAGCGGCAGTCGCCGAAGAGGTCGTGTCGCTTGTTCGGTTGCCGCTTAGCTGGGGTGGTGATCTTTGGCATTTCCGCCACCCACTTGACTACCTTGGCTATGATGGTGGAGCCGGGATTGCGTCGGGTCCTGGCATGTTGGTCGGTGCGGCGTTGGCGCTGCGCGACACCAATCGTCTTCCGGTTGCCGTTTTAGGGGATGGTGATTTCCTGATGGGGCTTTCGGCGTTTTGGACTGCTGCACGCTATGGCATTGCGTTTCTTGCGATCATTGCCAATAACCGGTCTTTCTATAACGATGAAATTCATCAGGAAAAAGTTGCCATCAGTCGCGAACGTCCGGTCGAAAACAAATGGATTGGCCAGCATATTGGCGGGCCGGATATCGATTTGGCGGCAATGGCCCGGGCGCAAGGGTTGATGGCATTTGGTCCTGTGTCCACACCGGAAGAACTAAATGCCGCCATTGAAGAAGCGTTGCCAATCGTCAAGGCGGGAAAAGCCGTCGTGATCGATGCGCGCATAACCCCTGGTTACACCAAGGCCATGTCGTCGGGTATGACGCGTACGGCTGAAGAAACTGCCGAAGGTGACGAAGGTTAATCGTTGGCGTAATGTGCAAGCGTGCTTGGCAAGCTCCCGGCTAAGCACGTTTGACACCGGTAAAAGACGGCTGTATCAGTCAATCCGAAAAGCAAGATCAGTTGGTTTTAGGGGCATCCATCAATTCATGGCCGATAGAGAAAACAGAGTTCCGGATTCACGCGAACGTCTTGCGCATATTATCCGGCTGGCAACCCGCGGTTTTAACCGTTCTCTGCAGATACGTCTTGCGTCGCATCACGTGACGTTTGGCCAGTGGATTTTCCTGCGTATCCTGTGGCAGCAGGAAGGTTTAACCCAACGTGAGCTGGCCGAAGAAGCCGGTCTTACCGAGCCAACGACACATACAGCCTTGCAACGTCTTGAAGCGCTTGGCTTTCTTGAAAAGCGTACCTTGGCCGGTAATCGCCGCAAACAGCATGTATTCCTGACCAAACGAGGCAAGGAGCTTCGTGTGGAGCTTGAACCGCTCGCGATTGAGGTGAACGAGGTTGCCTTGGATGGCTTGACACCAGACGAGATCGAAACCATCCGGAAGGGCATGCTGATTATTCTTGAGAATCTCGAGGAAGATGAGCGAAAGGCGGGAGAGGAAGGACGTAAAGTCCCGCCAACCCGCATTCCAACCTAAGGCGTCCGATCAGACCGCTGACAGCTTTGCGATCAAGGCATCTGCCGTTGTGATTTCTCGCAGCGGCATTTGGTCTGCTGACGCGTCTGGATTTGCGTCATAGTGCAATCCTTCACCATCCCAGAACCACCAATATACGACGTTGCCTTGCTTGTCGCGGATCGGCATCCGGAATGTGGGAAAGGTGCTGTCGCTGGCCGGTATTTTCGCGGCACCGACTTTTTCGCCTTTGATCATGCCCTGTTTAAGCGCTGAGAATAGCGGGAGCATGAAGGTGAATTCGGTTTTGCCTTTTGCAAGCTCTGCAATGTTTGCCGGGCGAGCCGGATGGCGCCCGGGCAAGGCACGGACTACTTCAGGGTACGCAGGATGGTTGTGCGTGACTTGCAAGTAGCCAAAGCCTTGGGGGAGCGTGATTTCGATGATATCGCCAGGCTGAAATTGTTTCATTGTTCTACCCCAGTGTGACGTCGAGACCGATATCAAGGGTCGGTGCAGAAATGGTGATCTTGGAGCTTGAGATGAAATCAACCCCTGTTTCGGCAACATCCTTGATTGTATCGATATTGATCCCGCCTGATGCCTCAATCCGCGCGCGACCGTTGTTAAGCTTCACCGCTTCTTTCAGGCCATCAATTCCGAAGTTGTCGACAAGAACGGTCGTTGCACCAGCGCTTAGCGCTTCTTCGAGTTGTTCAAGCGTGTCGACTTCGATCTCAATCACAACAAGATGCCCGACATAATTACGCGCGGCTTCGATCGCCTTGGTGATGCTGCCGCAAACGGCGATGTGGTTGTCCTTGATCAGAACCGCATCATCAAGGCCAAAGCGATGGTTTGCACCGCCACCACAACGTACGGCATATTTTTCAAAGGCCCGCAAACCGGGTGTGGTTTTACGCGTGCAGCAAATCCGCGCATCTGTGTGCGCAATTAAGTCGGCAAACTTTGCTGTTGTGCTTGCAACGCCAGACAGATGGCAGAGGTAGTTCAGTGCGACACGTTCGGATGAAAGGATGGCACGTGCGTTTCCTGTCACCCGCGCGATTTCGTCACCTGGCGCGAGCGTATCCCCATCTTTTCGGAAGGCCTCGAACTGGAGCCCTGCACCGGCAAGAGCAAAAGAAGTCCGGGCAAAATCAACACCGCAGAGGCGCCCGGCTTCGCGGGAAACGAGGGATACTTTTGCGCTCAGCTCCGGGCCGATCGTTGCATCGGTGGTCAGATCACCGGCGCGGCCAAGGTCTTCCTTGAGAGCGGCACGCACGCCCTCTTCGACCAGAATGGCCGGGAGAGAGGGAAATGCGCCCGATGTTTTTGCTTTATTGGTGGTCATAGGCTGAAAACCTCGCGGGTGGAGGGGTGGAAGAGTTCGTCGATAGAAAGCTTCCGTGGTGAGAGGCCCTGACGGTAATGGTAGTCAAGGAAGGTTTCGATCACTTTGCGGTTCGGTGCCTCTCCATATGGCCACAAATCGTCGCCCAGAAGTTTCTTGGCACGATCAAGGGTATCTTCGACAAATGGCATGGTGACCTTGGTTGCGGAGGTATCGCTCAGTGCTTCCAAAGCCATTTGCTTGGATTGCGAGAAAGCCTTAAGCAACGCGCCGGGCAGCCAAGGATGTTGATCTGCAAGACTTCTCCGGACGCCTAGCACATGCATGATCGGGAAAATGCCGGTGCGGTTATAGTGGCCCTCAGCTGCAGAAATGCTGTCTGAGAACAGGCGGCCAACATGCGGGTGGCCCTCATTAAAGCATTTCGGCCAACGCGGACCGATAAAGCCATCAATCTCGCCATCTGCCAGCATCTGGTTGAGGGTGGCGCCTTCGGGGGCTTGGGTCATTTTGACGTCTTCGGGAAGCTCAACCTTAATCTTTTCCGGGCGGCCCGGGGTGTCCATACCACCACGTACCCAATGGATATCGGATGGTTTTACACCGTAGTCGTCTTCCAGAATGCCTCGCACCCAAACATTGGCGGTCAGCTGATATTCGGCAATGCCGATCTTGCGGCCCTTTAGATCCTCTGGCTTGTTAATGCCCTTGTCGGTGCGAATGTAAACCGAGGTATGGCGGAAGGCGCGAGAGAGAAATACCGGGATCGCCACGTAATGTGCTTCGTTACGGGCAAGCTTCACACAATAAGATGAAAATGAAAGTTCACTTACGTCGAAGTCTTCGTTGCGAAATGCCCGGAAGAACATTTCTTCGGGTGACAGGAGCATCGATACCGGGTCGACGCCATCAATTTTGACGCGACCATCAAAAATCGGTCTGGTGCGATCATAGTCCCCATAGGCCAGTGAAAGGGTCAGGTTACTCACGAGTTTCCTCCGGTGTTTGTTTCTTTTGACGGTATTTGATGAACCAATTTCACGGTTCCGGCTGTTTCTGCCGATTGCAAAATTGCGTGACAGGCTTCGAGTGTTGCCAGTCCCCAGCGGCCAGTTTGTGATGGCGGCGCATTCAAGCGCACTGCGCTGATCAGTGCCGAGACAACCTCAGATCGCGGGCCGGCATGCATTGGAGCTGGCATGAACTTCTGTTCAAAATCGCCATGCAACCAAACGCCATCTGCCGTGATGCGCAAATCGCCCCCTTCGCAGGAAACAACAATTGGTCCGAAATGTTCGTGATGGGGAGCTGGCGGTCGCACCGGTGCCTCCCCATATGTCCGGCCAGATTTAAGGGCGGCTTCCTCTTGCGGGGAGGATACTTTTGAAAGTGCGATGCGGGCCTGACCATAATTGGCAGGGTCTTTGGGGTAACCCAATTCACCAACCCAATCTTGCCAGACGTCTGAATCAAAATGCGCATAGCCCGAATAGGTCAAAGACGCAAAGGCGCCTCCTTCAAAACAGACAAGGGCGCTATACGCACCTTCTGTAGAGCGTTCTGGATCCCAGTTGCCGGTAGCTGCCGTAATGGTCTTCACCATGCCACCGCCCAGAAGCCGGACGATATCAAGCTGATGGACAGCCTGACTAAAGATGACGCCACCACCTTCTGCTGTAACGAGTTCTTCGGGTCTGCGGGGGCGGTACAGAAAGTCGGTATAGTTCAGGGCGTGGATCATTCTGACCCGACCAACCTTGCCGGACTGAATGATATCGTGGGCAAGGCTGACGGCACCGTCAAAGCTGTGACTTGGTCCCACAATCAGCTGTACGCCAGCCTGCTCGCAGGCCTCGACCATCTTGATGCCATCCTCAAGGCTTATCGCCAGTGGCTTTTCGACGAGCACATGTTTTCCTGCGCGGGCGGCGATTGAAACGTGATCGACATGCATCTGATGTGGTGTTGCGATGTAAACAGCTTCGACGTCTGGGTCAGCACAGATGTCTTCAACGCGATCATATGTTTGGCCGCCGAATTCCTTTTCGAATGAAGCACGCGATGATGCCCGCGGGGCACAGGCCGCGACGAGTTTGACGCGTTCATCGGCAAGCAGGCTTGGCAATGTCAGCATGAACCCGCGTCCGAGCCCGATCACACCCAGACGCAACGGGGTCTGTTCAGACCGGCACTCAGAGTTCGATGACAAGGTTACCCTCCCTGGCGCGGGAGACGCAGATCATGATCTGGCTGTCTTTTTCCTCATCCATCAGCACCATATCGCGATGGTCGACATCACCTTCGATCAGCTTGCAGCGGCATGTGCCACATGTGCCACTCTCGCATGAGCTGACGGTTTTGATGCCACTGTCGCGCAAAGCTTCAAGAACAGATCGATCTGCCGGGACCTGTATTGTCTCTCCGGTGTTAAGAAGCGTGACCTCGAACGCCTTGTCATCCTCGCGGACGGCCTCAACGGCCTTGAAATCCTCGAAATGGACACGCCCTTCGGGCCAGTGACCGGAAATCGCCTTGATTTCTTCCATCAAAGGTGATGGTCCACAGCAATAGACATGGATTTGGCTAGGCTCTTCGAAGTGGTCCCAGAAATCGTAAACCTGTTCAAGGTTGCCATTGTCATGATGGAAGGTAACGTTTGAGCCGAAGGCTTCCTTCATCTCGGCCATATATGCCGTATCTTCCGCAGTTCGCGTGCAATAGATGATCTTGAAGGGTTTTCCTTCCATCGTCAGGTGATTGGCCATCGCATAGATGGGTGTGACGCCGATGCCCCCGGCAATCAGAAGGTATTTTGACGCATTTTTCAGGGCAAAGGTGTTCTCGGGCGGCTGGATCGATAACTCGGTTCCTTCAAGCGCCGACTCGTGCATCGAAGAGGAGCCGCCACGCGATTCAGGTTCACGTTTTACGGCGATCACATACTCCTCGGGGCTGTGTCCATCATTGACCAGCGAATAGCGGCGCATCGCCCCGGAGGGGGTCTCAACTGTGATGTGCGAGCCGGGTTCAAATGCTGGAAGTTCAATGCCTTCCACAGGAAAAAGCGCAAACTCGCAGATGTGGGGAGTGAGCTCTCGCCGGGCCACAACGCGCATTTTTATGCTTTCTAATTCTATTGACATTTTTTCCTCCCGAATTAACTTTACGCAATAAATTAGATATCTAATAATTCTTGTCAAGTCACTAGACGCCTGTAATCAGGTCATGTATATAATCTTCGATATCTAAGAATAAGTAACACGGAGGAGAGTTCGCGAGATGCTGAGCCATGAGGAGAATGATCTTTTAACCCGCGTCACTGGCGATGCGCCGATGGGCAAGCTGATGCGCCAGCACTGGACGCCGGTTTGCCTGATTGAGGAAGTCGCTGAAGCAGATGGCAAACCGCTGCTTGTTGAAGCGGTGGGTAACCGTTACGTCGCGTTTCGCGACTCAGAAGGCAAGCTTGGACTGCTTGACGAGCTTTGCCCGCATCGACGTGCGTCTCTTGTGTTCGGTCGTAATGAGGATTGCGGACTGCGCTGCCTTTATCATGGATGGAAATTCGACGTTGAAGGCAACTGCGTTGCCATGTCGTCCGAACCTGAAGGCAGCCCGCTTCACGAAAAGGTCAAACACAAATCCTATAAAACGGTCGAGTGGGGTGGATTTGTCTGGGCGTGGCTTGGCGAAGAAGAAGACATGTATCCGTTTTCTCCGCCCGCTTTTGCACCGACCGAAGACACGCAGGTTTCCATCCTGAAAATTCGCATCCCGGCAAACTGGGCACAGATCACTGAAGGTCAGATCGACTCTGCGCACTCTTCAAGCCTGCATTCTTCTGACATGAAACCCGCGCGTGTCGAAGGCGCGTCTGCAGACGATCAGGCGTGGTATCGTCCGTCCACCGACAAATCGCCGCGCATGCAAACGCAGACAACCAGCTATGGTTTCCACTATGCTGCGATCCGCAAGCCGATCAAGAATGCCGGCACGCATCATTATCTGCGTATTACTGAATACATCGCGCCATACACTTCATTGATTCCGCCGAACAACAATTACAATGTCGCGAGCGTCATCGTACCGATCGATGATGAAACCACGCACTTCCATTTCATCGCGTGGGGTGGGAAGGCCTGCCCGACAACCGAAGAGTGGCGCAAGTTCAACCATGCCCAAAAAGGCATTCATCTGGATGAACGATGGGTTTCCCAGCGACAACTCCACAACAACTTCCTGCAGGACCGCCAAGCTATGAAGCTTGGGAACTTTACCGGTGTGCTCGGTATTCCGAACCAGGATATCGTGATGTGGGTTTCTATGGGGGCGATTGTTGACCGGTCTGACGATATCTTGGGCGCATCCGATCTGGCGATTGTCGAGTTTCGTCGTCTGATGGTGGACGCCGCAAGGAAAGTTGATGCCGGCGGTGAGGCCCTTGGAACGACGGAACCAAGAGTCCCTCAAGTAAACATCGCTTCGCGCGAGGGGGTTTATCCACAAACCGTTGATTGGCGTACGCTTGTAGAAGAAGCAAGTGTCGCTGCTGAGTAGTGTTTTCAAGGGCAGGTTCGGCTGCGAATCTGCCCTTCAGGTAAAAAATAACTAAGATATCTAATTTTATTGTTGACGGATCATATGTCCTGCCATTTAACTTAGATATCTTATAAAAAAGAAAATAACGACCTTTCCGCGTACAATAAAAATATAGAGCGCGGATTTTCCTGGGAGGAAAACAGCATGAAGCCATTGAAAGCTTCTACTGCCGAGGTATTGCTGACTGAGAGAGTTCCCAAAGGGCTCTATTATGGAGGGGCATGGCATCGCGCCGCAAATGCCCAAATCCCGGTCTTTGCGCCTTCTACCGGAACTGAAATCGCAAAGGTAGATAGCGGCTCAGCATCTGATCTTGATGCTGCTGTGACAGCGGCAGCGGCAGGCCAGAAACTTTGGGCGCGCACCACTCCGCGCGAACGTTCACAAGTGATGCGTGAAGCCGCGAACATCATCCGCGCAAACAAGGACGAGCTTGCCCGTATTGATGCGCTCGATAGCGGAAATTCCCTGACCGGGATGCTGTTTGATGTCGAACTTGCCGCGACCTTGATGGATTTCTTTGCCGGTCTTGCGACGGAGCTTAAGGGCGAAACTGTTCCGGTTGGCGCGGGCAAAGTGAACTATGTCGTTCGCGAGCCGGTCGGGGTTGTTGCCCGTATTGTCCCGTTCAACCATCCATTGATGTTTGCATGTGCCAAGCTCGCGCCGCCGATTATGGCTGGTAACAGCGTTATTATTAAGCCGTCCGAAGAAACGCCGCTTTCAAGTCTGAAGGTTGCAGAACTGATCGGCGGTCTTTTCCCGCCCGGTGTTTTGAATATTCTGAATGGTGGCCCCGATCTGGGTGCAGGTCTTTCGACCCATCCGGGGATCGCAAGCGTCAGTGTTGTTGGCAGTGCCGCAACCGGACGTGCTGTTATGCGCCAGTCCGCGGAGACACTTAAGCATGTCTCTCTTGAGCTGGGGGGCAAAAACGCCCTTGTCATATTCCCCGATGCCGATGTTGAAAAAGCCGTTCAAAGTGCTGTTAAGGGCATGAATTTGCCGTGGACGGCGGGGCAGTCATGCGGGTCGACCAGTCGTGTTTTCGTTCATGAGAGCATTTATGATCTGGTTGTCGAACAACTGGCTTCCGCTTTCAACGATATTACCTCGGGTGATCCACTCTCCCCAGACACTCAGATGGGGTGTTTGTCCACACGAGGTCAGTACGAGAAGGTTCTTCACTACATCGATATTGCCAAAGATGAAGGGGCAAGGATGGTTGCAGGAGGCGACGTTCCTGCCGATCTGGCGGGTGGCTTTTTCGTCAGGCCGACGGTGTTTGCCGATGTGACACCTGAGATGCGCATAGCCCAAGAAGAAGTGTTTGGTCCCGTACTAAGTATCCTGAAGTGGACGGAGTATGACGCTCTTATCGATGCCGTGAACGGTGTTGATTACGGGTTAACAGCCTCAGTCTGGACGCGTGACCTTTCCCAGGCAATGCGGGCCGTGGATGACATTTGTGCCGGATATGTCTGGGTCAACAATTCCAGCGACCATTTTCTTGGCACCCCATACGGCGGGATGAAGCAATCAGGTATCGGGCGTGAAGAATGCCTCGGTGAGATGCTGTCCTATACCGAACAGAAAAACGTGAATATCACTTTCGAGGCCTGACGCTGCTTTGCGGAAACCTGAAAAGGTTCGGCGTCCAATAACAATAAAACAAAACCATAATCAGAGATCGTACCCATTAGGGAGGAAAGAATGAGGCTTTTGACTCTTGCCGCGGCTATTGGACTGGCCTTCGGCGTTAACACTGCACAAGCTGAACCGGTAAACCTGACATTGTCGGGTGGGAACCCGGGTGGTTTGTGGTCCCTTCTTGGCGCAGGCATTGACCGAGCAGTCAAGCAGTCTGATGCAGACTCTGTCGTTACCTATCAGGCGACTGGTGGCGGCTTTGCCAATATCGGTTTGCTTGCGGCAAACCGGACGGATATGGGGCTTGTTCACAACGCCGAAGTGAAGATTGCTTTGGCAGGCGAAGCGCCTTTCAAGGCCCCTGTGACCAACATGCGTGCAATCGGCTACATGTATAATTGGGCGCCGATGCACTTCTTCCTCGCGAAGTCGATTGCCGATGAATACAACATCGACAGCCTCGATGATCTTGCAACGACAAAGGCACCGGTGCGTATTGGTGTGAACCGTTCCGGTAACATCACCTCGAACGTTGCACTCTTCATGCTCGAGCAGGCTGGACTTGCCAAAGATGCTGTTGAAGCTAATGGCGGCAGTATTGTGCAGGCCGGTGCAAATGATCAGGCGGACCTGCTTCAGGATGGCCGTATCGATATGGTCACCAACGGTGTCTTCGTTCTGCACTCTTCGTTCCGTGCAATTGACGAGAACAATGAAGTGATTGTTCTTGATATTCCGAAAGACGTGATTGATGCAACCAACGAACGGTTTGGCACGCAGACTTTCACCATCCCGGGCGGTAGCTATTCCAACCAGCCTGCTGATGTTGAAACGCCAGCACTTGGTGCACTTCTGGTGACGACCGATCAGATGCCTGAATCTACCGGATATGAATTGACCAAGGCGTTGATTGATCACATCGAAGAGGTGAAGGCTGTTCACGGGTCCATGAAGGCGCTGAGCCCGGAGTTGATGGTTGACCAGAATGTCATGCCGTTCCACGCGGGCGCGGAAAAAGCATATCGTGAGGCAGGACTTCTCAAATGATGAAGTCACTTGTTAGCACAGGCCGCAAACGTAAGTTTGCGGCCTTACCCCACAAAACCCTGATCATCATTGCAGCGCTGTTTGCTCTGGGCGTGATCTATGGCAACCTGTTTGTGATCTCCGATCCGCTGATCATCGGGATTTTGTTTCTGAGCGGTCTCTTTTCGATGCTGTTTCTGGTTATCGGTTCGCGTGCCAACGCGGCTGAACGGCCAACGATCATCGACTGGGGGCTCAGCGCACTTAGCTTGGCGACAGGTGCATTCTTCCTTTGGAATGCCGATGTCATTTCCAGCAGGATTACCCTGCTCGAAGAACTTACCCCCCTGCAGTTCTTCTTTGGCTCTTCTTTGCTGTTTCTCTCATTAGAGGCTACTCGTCGCACAACTGGCGCTGGTCTGACGGTCGTGGTTTTGGGCTTTATGGCTTACAACCTGTTTGGACACTTGCTGCCGCCTCCCTTCGGGCATGGCTTGATCGAGTATAGCTATCTTCTTGATGCTCTGATTTTCACAACAGACGGCGTGTTCGGCGTACCAATCCAGGTTGTTGCGAGTTACGTTTTCCTGTTTGTCCTGTTCGGGACCTTGCTGTCATTCGCTGGCGGTGGTGACTTCTTTTTCAATCTTGCGGCGGCGCTTACCGGTAAAAGTCCGGGCGGCCCGGCAAAAGTTGCGGTTATCTCGTCGGGCATGTATGGCACGATCTCGGGAAGTCCGGTTTCTGATGTTGTTGCAACCGGATCTATCACGATCCCAATCATGAAACGGCTTGGCTATTCTGCGCGCTTTGCTGGTGCAGTTGAGGTTGCAGCTTCCACCGGGGGCAGTGCGATGCCACCTATCATGGGCTCGGCCGCATTCATTCTTGCGGAATATACCGGGTTTGCGTATCGCGAAGTGGTGTATGCAGCGATCATTCCAGCCATCCTTTATTACCTTGGCGTTTTTTCGCAGGTCCATCTTCGTGCTGTAAAACGTGATTTGCGTGCTTATCCGGATGATATTCCCACTCTCAAGCAAACGGTCATCAATGGCTGGATGTTTGTGGTCCCGGTGGCGGTGATTGTTTTGGTTCTGTCACTTGGCTACTCACCAACCATGACGGCTGGTTTGGGGGCGGCATCGGTGGTGGTTGCGGCAGCATGTTCACCAAGAACCCGCATGAGCCTGTGGCGTGTTGTTGAAGGGCTTGGTGAAACAACCCTGCGTATTCTGCCCGTTGCGGGTGCCTGTGCGGCAGCCGGTCTTGTGATCGGTGGTCTGTCTATGACCGGTCTTGGCATGAAAGCTGCCAATGTGATCATGGCCATCAGTGGTGCAGATCCGGTCATCACGCTTATGATTGCGGCTGTCGTGACCATTATCCTTGGTTTGGGCATGCCGACACCAAGCGCATATATTTTGGCCGCGGTTCTGGTCGGACCTGCTCTTGCCAAGCTGGGGTATCCGCTTCTTCAATCGCATATGTTCCTTCTTTACTACGCGATCTTGTCGGCACTCACTCCGCCAATTGCTGTTGCGGCTTTGGCTGCCGCTGCCATCGCAGAAGAGGACCCCTTCAAGATAGCCTTTGATGCTGTCAAGCTGGCTGCGGTTGGTTTCCTGTTGCCATTCGTCTTTATATGGAACCCGGCCATCATCGGTGAGGGTTCGGGGCTACAAGTTGCCTTGGCGTTGATGGGCGGTGTTGTTGCTGCAATTTCGCTGGCAGTTGCCATTGAAGGATACCTCAATGGCAAGCAGAACAGGATTGCGCGGTGCATGTTTGTGGGTATTGCAGTGGCCTGTGTCGCGCCATTTATCTATGTCGCAATCCCCGGCATCTTCTTTGGTGGTGTGTTGCTTGTTCGTAATTACAACACTTCCTCAAATACATCCGACAAAATAACAGAGAGTCGAAAAGTTCCTGGAGCGTGATGTCGCTCTAGTGTGCGAAGAAGGTATGTGCCTTTGTGCCATACCTTCTTTTTTTTTGGTTTGTCGAAAATTGTCAGCTTTTCTGTCAATTCTGCAGATTTTTGTCATCTTTTGTGACAATCGATGACAACTTATCTGGCAATCGAAAATGCTAACGCATTGATTTCGCGATAAGTCGAATGTCAGCTTTTGTGGCACGTGACATGTCACGTGCCACAAAAGTTGTCATTCGTGCCATAAAAGCTGTCATTCGTGCCAAGAAGTTGACAACGATTTCGTTCTACTGCGGCTAGCTTCTTCTCACCTACATCTAGAGCATCAACGAAACAGCAATTAGCTGGTTTGTTGTTCACGCCGACCAGAAATTCGCGCCTGGAGTTTGACCAGGTTGGCCATGCGTTGCCTCAGCCCGAGCATAAATTAAGAAAACAGCCCCGAGTCTTATAAGTTATTCAATTGGCATCAGGTCTTTTCCAGGCTGGCTTAGCCTACAACAGGCTTCTTAGACCATTTCATTTCAAACCGAAATTAAAATATAAGTTGAATTATGTATTTTGAAAATGGATACAGAATTCGGATTTGTTTTCGAAAATACATAAAATTGTCAGTGGTTTGTTGAATGAGGTACCATTGTTGGTGGACTTCCAGAGAACTGATATAACCTTAGTTTTAATACAAAAAATGAGTCTGTGCTTGGACGCATTCTGTAAAGCTGATTTGGAAAATTCAGACTGCACGCGGATACAGAATAATTAGCCGGTAGTCTTTTGGAAAAAACTAAAATACTACCATTGGTAGATCTTCTGCCTTGAGGGCGTGTTGACAAAAAATCCTGTGGCAGGATTATGAAGGCCGAAATAAATCCGTAAACGGAGGCCCAAAAACGCAAAAAACCGATCCAGAGAACTGAACCGGTCAATTACGTCGCTAAAGCGAACAGTGTGATGACTCTCCTTTAGCACGTTGCCAAATCCAAGGCAAGCACTGCGTGTCAGCACGCCACGGGTGAGCTTTGCCTGCATCATGCGAAGGAGAAACTTATTATGAATCCGGTACGCCAAGTTGTAAGCCGCAGCAAAGGGCGAGTGCACGGTCTTTACTACAGCCGTAAGGTCAAACGTCTACTTCCCTGGGAATCTCAGCTTGAAAGAGATGCCCTCATCATTCTCGATCTCATTCCCGAAGTTGATGATATTGCGGTGCAGCCATTCAAATTGAACTACCAGTTTGATGGTCGGGAGAGAGTGTATTTTCCGGACATCTTGATCACTGGTGATTTCGGTCGGAAAGTAATTGAGGTCAAGCCCAAGCGCGACCTTGGGAAGCCGGAGAATTTGAAACGGTTTCCGGTTATCGAAACGGTACTAGCTGAAAAAGGCTATCAGTTCGAGATTTGGACGGAAGATGACATTCGGCGGGAACCAAGAAGTTCGAACGTCAGGTCCCTTAGTCCTCACCGCTTGAGTGCTTCTCCAGAGTTCGATGCGAGTAGGTTCAGGTCCTATTCCGAGAGCGCAGGAAGTTTCCTGATTCAGGATGTGGTGGAAATCATAGGTGAAGAGGCGACCCTTGATGACGCTTTGACACTGGTCGCAACGGGACAGCTTAAGCTCAATCTGGATGAAAAGATCGGGATGAAGTCCTCTGTCGAACTCGCGGACGAGGGAGGAAAGAAATGACGAGAATTCATCTTCCTGAAGGCTCTCGCCTCGCATTTCAAGGTGCGCAGTATAAGGTCGTGACTTTGACCGAAAACCAAGA
>CERC01134340.1_pt1 | contig 25401 bp, 26 predicted proteins | sample 530921 | NCBI WGS metagenome assembly CERC01 (sample SAMEA2621099, study PRJEB7988) | marine metagenome | isolation source: saline water (ENVO:00002010), including
TTCTCTTCGCCTTTTACAACGCGATCGATATAAGGTTTTAGTCCTTCATAATCTCGAACGGGAACGGCTTTTTTAAACGATTCGTAGTCTGATATTGAGTTAAAGTTGTGATCTTTTCCGAAAGCTGTTTCTTTAGCTTCACGAACCAACTCCTCACGTGTTTCATATTGTATTTCAACTGCTTGCCCTGCCCATTTATTTACCTTATTCGTAAGAATAGATGCATAGGGTTTACTTAAAAATGCTTTTATACCCATTATATCAAACTCCCTATATTCCCAGTAAATAGTTTAACGGAAATGGCCAATAAGACTACACCAAATATTTTTCTAATGATGGCTATTCCTGAATTCCCCAATACTTTTTCAATCTTAGCAGATAGTTTTAAAATAACATAAACGATAATAATGTTCAGAATGATACCTACCACAATGTTTTCGTTTGCATATTCTGCTTTTAACGATAATATGGTCGTAAGCGTACCCGTTCCTGCAATTAACGGAAATGCCAAAGGAAAAACTGATGCCGTTTCTGGCACATCTCCTTTAAAGAATTCAATCCCTAAAACCATTTCCAACGCTAAAAAAAACAGAATAAGACTCCCAGCAACAGCAAAAGAGTTTACATCTACTCCAATCAACTTCAGAATAGATTCTCCAATAAAAACAAATGCAACCATGATTCCACCAGCCACAATGCTGGCTTTTTCAGATTGAATGTGCCCTACTTTCTGACGCAAATCAATAATTAACGGAATGTTCCCTATCGAATCTACAACGGCAAACAATACCATTGTTGCAGACATGATTTCTTTAAAGTCAAAATTCATTTTGCAAAAGTAGGTTGACGAATAATACTTACTGTTGATTTAACAACAATTTCTCAATAACTTTAGGAAAATGAGCGTGTTCCAATGTATGAATCTTCTGAGCCAATGCTTCAGGCGTGTCTCCTTCTTCAAGAATACAAGAAGCCTGAAAAAGAATTTTTCCCTTATCGTATTCGGCATTTACTTCGTGAATCGTAATTCCTGATTCTTTTTCCTTTGCTTTTATAACTGCCTCATGTACAAAATGCCCGTACATGCCTTTACCTCCGTACTTAGGCAGCAAAGAAGGGTGCACATTTACCATCTTGAACGCTTGTGTAATGCTTTCCGGAATTAAGAGTAAAAATCCAGCTAAAACAATTAAGTCTACTTCCAGCTCCTTCAGTTTATTGATAAATGCTGCTGACTGTAAATCACCCTTATTGGTCATAATTACCGGAACAGCGTATTTATTTGCCCGGTCAATAACTCCGGCATTGGGTTTATTGCACACTACAGCCACCACATTAATACTCTCATGGTGCTCGAAGTAACTAATTATATTTTCAGCGTTTGAACCGCTACCAGATGCAAAAATGACGATGTTCTTCACCGCGCAAAACTAATAACTCTATTGTTGAAAAACGATGGGGTAATTTGTCCATTTGTTTTCAGCTATAAAAAATGTAGCGCATTTTATCAAGGCATCTCATTCGACTTTAACAAGAGTTTGAGGTGCTCTAAAACGACCTTTTCATAGCAAAAAAAGGTATGCACACCTACTAAACACACCTCTCAAAACCTTGTATAGTGCAGTGTTTGTGCGAGTTTATCAAAAATTTTGATTTTAAAACCAACTTTATTTTTCTTTGCAGCGCTTTAAAAACATTAAAAACATTTCGAAATGTCTGATATTAAATCAAAGGTGATTGCAATCATCGTAGACAAGTTAGGTGTAGACGAGAGTGAAGTAGCTCTTGAATCTTCATTCACAAATGATCTTGGTGCCGATTCTTTGGACACCGTTGAATTGATCATGGAATTTGAAAAGGAATTCAACATTGCAATTCCAGACGATCAAGCTGAAAATATCGCTACAGTAGGTGAAGCGGTAAAATATATCGAAGAAAACATCAGCAAGTAATCGAATTTCAACTGTACACGATTTAAAAGATGGAGTTAAAGAGAGTAGTAGTTACGGGTCTTGGCGCAGTTACGCCTATCGGAAACACGGTAAGTGAATACTGGAATGGCCTTATTGAAGGTAAAAGTGGAGGCGCTCCTATTACTCATTTTGACACCACTCATTTTAAAACAAAATTTGCCTGCGAGGTTAAGGATCTTGACCTCGCGGCTTTTTTTGACCGCAAAGAGGGAAGAAAACAAGACCTCTTCTCGAAATATGCAGTTATCGTAGCTGATGAAGCTATTGCAGATGCTGGTATTTCAATTGACAACATGAACCCTGATCGCGTTGGTGTGATTTGGGGATCTGGAATAGGTGGAATTATCACCTTTCAGGAAGAAATTGAAGGGTTTGTAGCGAACGATCGTGTTCCGCGTTTCAACCCTTTCTTTATTCCAAAAATGATCGCTGATATTGCTTCTGGTAATATTTCTATCAAGCATGGATTCAGAGGGCCAAACTTTAGTACGATTTCAGCTTGTGCTTCCTCGTCCAATGCGCTTATTGATGCATTTAACTATATCCGCTTGGGTAAAGCCGATGCTATTGTAACAGGTGGTTCTGAAGCTGCTATTAACGAAGCTGGAATTGGTGGTTTTAATGCGCTTCAAGCACTTTCAAAAAGAAACGATTCGCCAGATAAAGCTTCTCGACCTTTTGACAAAGACCGTGATGGTTTCGTAATGGGAGAAGGTGGTGGAGCCATTGTAATAGAATCGCTTGAAAGTGCTTTGAACAGAGGTGCTACAATCTATGCTGAAATTGCTGGTGGTGGAATGTCTGCAGATGCACATCACATTACAGCTCCTCACCCTGAAGGGTTGGGCGCAATTAATGTAATGAAAAATGCACTGAATGATTTTGGTGATGTCACTATCAATGATATTGACTACATCAATGTTCATGGAACATCTACACCATTGGGAGATCTTGCCGAAACAAAAGCCATTAAAACTGTTTTTGGTGATCAAGCTTATAAATTGAACATTAGTTCTACCAAATCTATGACTGGTCACTTGCTGGGTGCAGCAGGTGCTATTGAATCGATTGCCACAATTTTGGCCGTTAAAAACGACATTATACCTCCAACGATCAATCATTTTACCGATGATCCTGATCTAGATCCAAACTTGAACTTTACGTTCAATAAGGCTCAAAAACGCGAGGTAAAAGCGGCACTATCGAACACCTTTGGATTTGGTGGTCATAACGCTTCCGTGGTTTTCAAAAAATTTGAAGAGTAATACTTTTTTCCAGCGCATTTTTGGTTCTTTTTCGAAAGAAAAGCTAACCCCTTTTCAGTTCCATCTAAAAGAACTCTTGGGATATACTCCCAACGATTGGGAAATTTATGAACGTGCTCTGCGTCATAAATCATTGTTTTCAAAAAAAGGAGAAAACAATGAACGTTTAGAGTTTTTAGGCGACTCTATCTTAGATTCAATTGTAGCAGAATATCTTTTTGATACTTATCCTAAGCGCAGTGAGGGATTTTTAACCAAAATGCGTTCTAAAATCGTTAGCCGAAAAACGCTTAATGAATTGGCTACAAGAATGGAACTTCGAGAACTGGTACAAGCCGCACCAGAAATCAAAGGAGACCGAACTTCTCTATATGGTAATGCACTTGAAGCACTTGTAGGGGCAATCTATAGGGATCAGGGTTATGAACGCACGAAAGAATATGTATTGAAGCATATTCTTGAAAAACACCTTGATTTGGAGAGTCTTCAAACCATTGAATCTGATTATAAAAGCAGATTGCTAGAATGGGGTCAAAAAGAGCGCATTGAGGTTTCTTTTTCTATAGAAGAGTTACCACAAACTACAAAAGGAGAATACCGCTTTAAAGCCGCTCTTACTGTTGGAGAGTTGCACACCGCCAGTGCAATAGGTACCTCTAAAAAAAGAGCAGAGCAACAAGCCGCTCAGATCATCTGGCAAGAGATGTTTAACAAATAAATATTCTTACCAGAGCGCAGAATACTTTAACCATTGTTACCTTGCGCTCTATTAAATCTTCTGGTATGTCAAAATTTAAACTGGAATTTGAACCTGATTATGACTTTCATCTAATTGCCATCAGTTGCCACCAGAAAGATTTTAAATTGGCCTGGTCGATTAGCAAAGGCCTTGATTGTTCTTTAGAAAAGATAGAAGACTTAGAGGCACCCATTGATCAAAAAGGTAGTATTTATGGCAGTTTCACTTACTACTTTTGTGAAAGCGATGGCGGACATTATGCTTATCACTTACTGGCCAATAAATCTAATGAAGGCTTATTGGCTCCAGAACAAAAGCAAGCCGATTTCTTTTTTGCAATTACCGGAGCACATAATCGTTTGGACACCGCTGACATTTTACAAAAAATAAAAGCGCAGTCCGTTGTACTTACAGCATACTCAATAGACCCAATATCTCTAAAATCAAAAGACAAATTCATTTTAGAATGAAGACACTAAAAAACAAAACCAAAATTGTTGCGACCATTGGTCCGGCTTCAGCTCCAAAAGATACTTTGCGGAAGCTTATTTTGTCAGGAGTAAATGTCTGCCGCATCAACTTTTCGCATGGAGATCATGAAACGCATTTGCGTGTTATAGAAACCATTCGGGAATTAGATTCGGAACTTGGAACATTTACAGCCATTCTAGGCGACCTCCAGGGACCTAAAATTCGAATTGGAAATGTAGAAGACAATGGTGTTCTACTGGAAAATGGTCATGAATTAGTAATTACAACCAAAGAACAGATTGGCACTAAAGAATGTGTTTACATCACGTATCAAGAGTTTCCGAAAGATGTTTCTGCCGGAGAAATTATTCTTATTGATGATGGTAAACTAGTTCTTGAAGTCGTTGAAACCAACAAAAAAGACCGTGTTGTTTGCCGAGTAAAACACGGAGGTATTCTCTCTTCTAAAAAAGGAGTGAACCTTCCGAATACAAAAATTTCACTTCCTTGCCTGACTCCCAAGGACTTGAAAGATTTGGACTTTGCATTAAAACATCAACTTTCATGGATTGCACTTTCTTTTGTACGTAAGGCTTCTGACATTGCTGAACTGAAAGAAATTATTCAAGAAAGAGAAAGTAGTGCCCGCATTGTAGCCAAAGTAGAAAAGCCAGAGGCCATTGATAACTTGGATGAGATCATCAACATTACAGATGCCGTTATGGTTGCCCGTGGAGACTTAGGCGTTGAAATTCCAATGCAAGATGTTCCATTAATCCAAAAAGAGATTGTGAATAAATGCCAGCTTCAAGCTAAGCCTGTAATTATTGCAACTCAAATGATGGAAAGTATGATTGAAAATGTTTCTCCAACAAGGGCTGAAGTAAACGATGTTGCCAATGCTGTTATGGATGGAGCTGACGCAGTTATGCTAAGTGGTGAAACTTCTGTTGGTAAATTCCCAGTTGAAGTAATTGAGGCCATGTATAAAATCCTGATTAAAACAGAAACGTTCAAAGGCATTTACCACAAAGAGTTCAAGCCGCAGATGAACGATGATCGTTTTATTACTGATTCAGTATGTTTCTCAGCTGTTAAAATGCAGGAAAGAACAAAAGCTAAGGCAATTATTACCATGACCCACTCGGGTTACACGGCTTATAAAGTCTCTAGTTTTAGACCGCAGTCAAATATTTTTGTCTTTACCGGAAACCCAAAAATCTTAAACATGCTAAGCCTTGTTTGGGGTGTACGTGGCTTCTACTACGATAAATTTGTAAGTACAGATCATACCATTGATGACATCAAATTCATTCTGAAGAAGAAAGAATTTGTTGAAGAGGACGATCTTGTTATCAACATCGCCAGTATGCCAATTAGCGACAGAGGTATGTCTAATATGGTTCGCTTAAGCTACGTTTAAAAAACGGCTTTAAACTGATCAAGAAAACGAACATCGTTTTCACTGTATAATCTTAAGTCATTCACTTGGAATTTGAGTTGGGCAATTCGCTCAACTCCCATTCCGAATGCAAATCCGGAATAGACTTTTGAATCAATTCCACAGTTTTCCAAAACGTTTGGATCTACCATTCCACAGCCCATAATTTCAAGCCAGCCGGTATATTTACAAACGTTACAGCCTTTTGAGTTACAAATGGTGCAGCTTACATCCATTTCAGCAGATGGTTCTGTAAAAGGGAAATAAGACGGACGTAACCTGATTTTGGCTTTTTCTCCGAACATTTCTTTAACGAAGAACAAGAGCGTTTGCTTTAGATCTGCAAACGAAACGTTTTTATCGATGTATAACCCTTCTACTTGATGGAAAAAACAATGTGCACGTGCAGAAATAGCCTCATTGCGGTAAACTCTTCCCGGAGCAATAATGCGGATAGGAAGTTCTTGAGACTCCATAATGCGCACCTGAACAGATGATGTATGCGTTCTCAAGGCTAGGTTTTCACCATTCTCAGAATTCACAAAGAAAGTATCCTGCATGTCTCTTGCCGGATGTTCTTCAGGAAAGTTCAATGCGGTAAAGTTGTGCCAATCATCTTCTACTTCCGGACCTTCTTCAACGCTATAGCCAATGCGACTAAAAATATCTATGATCTCGTCTCTTACTAGCGAAATAGGATGGCGCGAACCTACTGGAAGTGGTTCTCCCGGACGTGTTAAATCATCAGGAGCATTGGCTTTACTTTGCGCTTTCGTAGCTGTCGCTTTTAGAGCATCATGCTTTTCTTGAGCAAAGTTTTTCAACTCATTTAAGCGTTGACCAAATTCCTTTTTTTGATCGTTAGGAACATTTTTAAAATCAGCAAACAAACCTTTGATAAGCCCTTTTGAACCTAGGTATTTGATACGAAATGCTTCAAGTTCTTCCGGATTTTCGGTTTGAAATGCTTCGATTTGCTGTTTGATTTCGTCAACTTTTTCTAACATGATGAAAAAAGGATTTTTGGGACTGCGAATTTAACCTTTTGTATTCGAATAGCACTAGTTCAATAACTTCATCTCCATAACAACGTCTTCCATCGGACGATCAGCTCTATCCGTTCTAACAGCAGCAATGCTATCTAAAACATTAAAGCCATCAACCAGCTCTCCAAAAACCGTGTAAGCACCATCCAGATGTGGAACTCCACCAGTTGTTTTATAGATTTCTCGTTGCTTTGGTGACAATTTGTAAGCTGCTAACCTTTTCTCCAGCTCGGGGTTAATTTCTTCCATAACTCCATTCAATGCTTCCTGATCTTTAGCTTTTCTAGCTGCTTGATAATGCTCTTTATATACCTCATTTCCGGCTTCGCTCATAAAATCAGAAAACACTTGATCGCGAAACATATTCATTCTTCGTTGATCAACCTGATCTAGTTCTTTATCGGTAAATACTTTGCCTTGAACAAGGTAAAATTGTGAACCCGAACTCTTTTTTTCAGGATTCACGTTATCTCCTTCACGGGCGGCAGCCAACGCCCCCTTTTTATGAAAAATAGTATCTACAAATTCTGCCGGCACAGTGTAACCGGGACCTCCGTTACCCAGCCTCTTTCCTTGCTCGGCATGTTTAGAATCAGGATCTCCACCCTGAATCATAAACCCGTATATGACTCTATGGAACAAAAGGCTGTCATAGCCCCCTTTTTTAACCAGCTCAATAAAATTATCTCTATGCTTTGGCGTTTCATTATAGAGTTTAACCGTCATGTCGCCATAATTTGTTGAGATAAGAACCAACTGTTCTTTATTCTCTCCGTCTTGATAGGAAAAAGCCATAAATAAAACGGCTAGAATTAGTCCTGAAACAAATGGATATCTGAAATATGTTTTCATTTTTTATATTTGATGGCTTTAGAAATTGCGCATGACGCGTAAAATTAAGACATTTACATTCTTCAATATTTATTCGCCTTACAAATGAAGTTCAAACTTTTCTTTCTATTGGTCCTGGTTTCTGCTGGTTTTATTGGTTGTAAAGAAGACGACCCAACCAAGCTTCAGGTATATGTTGTGGATGAAGAAGGTAATCGCGTTCAAAATGCCGTTATTCAGTTTAACTGTGAATCTTCTTATGATCCTCCCCGTCCGTGTGATGTAGAAATGGAAGTTACTGCAGATGGAACAGGGTATTATGAAAGAGAGTTTGACCAACCTTCGGTTCTTCGAATCAATGCGTTCAAAATTGATCGAGATACACAAGTTTTAGGAACCTTACCAGATACTTCCGTAGTAATTACAGCGGATTCGCTTTGTGGCGAAAGCTATGTGTCTATTCAAGAGTTCGAAACAACTAAGAAAACAGTTGTTGTGTACGAATGTAATTAATCACAGCTTCTTTCATTAACCTTTCTTGGTCTTTACCTTTGAGGTGAGGTAATTTTTGTGTGCGATCGAAATGCGGCCATCCGTCTTTATCATCGCCAACATATTCGTAATATCCATAGGGCTCCAACAATGTACAAACGGCAATGTGGATAACATCAAGCTTTTGATCTTTAGAAAACGGTTGCATTCCCTTTCCTAATTCTTGTATGCCAATTAAAAATAAAATGGCATCCATTTCCAAGTCTCCACCAAACTGTGCTTCTAGCGGTGCTATTGCCTCTCTCCACTCTTTTTCAAACTCCAAATCCATAAATCAATAAACAGTTGTTTGTGTGCAAAGTTAGATCAATGGAGTTATTTGCTACTGCCAATGCCATTATTTTAGCTCCATGAATACAGTGGATATTGTTTTGGCCATTCCTCTGCTCTATGCAGCCTATAAAGGATTTACCAAAGGATTCATATTAGAAATTGGTTCTTTAATTGCTTTGATACTGGGCATTTGGGGAGCCTTGCAGTTTTCTTTTTACACAGAATCTCTGCTCACTGAAAACACAGAGGTAGACAAAACCTATGTGCCCATGATCGCATTTGCATTAACATTCTTTGCCTTTGTAATTGGTGTTCACTTTTTGGCAAAGCTTGCCGAAAAAATCATAAAGATGGCTGCATTATCTATTTTCAACAAACTGCTGGGAGGGCTATTTGGAATGCTAAAAGCAGCTTTGATCATAAGCTACTTGTTAATTCTAGTCAACTCTATCAATGAAAAATGGCAATTTATTGACAGCGATTGGAGAGAAGAATCGGTAATGTACGAACCGATATCGAATATCGGTCCGTCAATATTACCTATGATTGAAGATTTACCTTGGTATAAAGACTATATCAAGGAATATGTTGATTAGTCGTTAATTGCTTTTACCCCCGGAAGTTCTTTTCCTTCGATTAATTCTAATAAAGCACCGCCTCCTGTTGAAACATAGCTTACATGCTCACTTAAATCAAACTTGTTAACCGCAGCAACAGAGTCACCTCCACCTACAAGAGAATAAGCACCTCTTTCAGTTCCTGCAACCACACCATAAGCTACTTGCTTTGTTCCTTCTGAGAAATTATCAAACTCGAATACGCCCATTGGCCCATTCCACAAAATTGTTTTCGATTCTTCTACACACAATTTGTAGTGCTCAATAGCTTTCGGACCAATATCAAGTCCCATCCAACCATCAGGAATAGCAGCAGTCGAAACCGTTTGCTGAGCTGCATCATTGCTAAAATTATCTGCAGCCACTGTATCTTCCGGCAACAAAATACGAACGCCAATTTCGTCTGCCTTTTCCAACAATTGCTTTGCCGTATCTAAAAAGTCTTCTTCTACCAATGAGTTCCCTACATTTCCGCCTTGGGCTTTAGCAAACGTATAAGCCATGCCTCCACCAATAATGAGGTTATCTAATTTATCCAAGAGATTTTCGATAATTCCGATTTTAGAAGAAACCTTAGCTCCTCCAATAATTGCAGTGAAAGGCTTTTGTGGAGCTTCCATCAATTTAGCAACGCTACTTAGCTCTCTTGCCATCAACAATCCAAAACATTTTTCTGTAGTGAAATATTGAGCAATGATTGCTGTTGATGCATGTGCACGGTGAGCTGTTCCAAATGCATCGTTTACATAGATATCTCCATGCTTCGCTAGCTTTTCAGCAAAAGCTTCATCTCCTGCTGTTTCTTCTTTATAGAAACGAAGGTTTTCTAACAATAAAACTTCTCCTTCATTTAATGCAGAGGACTGTGCGAAGGCATCTTCTCCAATACAATCATTCGCAAACTTTACGTCTACTTTTAGTAAATCGCTCAAATGAGCTACCAGATGTTTCAATGAAAATTTTTCTTCAGGACCAGATTTCGGACGCCCCAAGTGTGACATCAATACGATTGAACCTCCTTGCTCTAAAATTTGACGAATTGTAGGTAATGCTGCCTGAATACGTGTATCATCAGTAATTTCAAAAGCATCGTTCAATGGTACATTAAAGTCAACTCTGATTAGTGCTCTCTTTCCTTTGAAATCGAAGTCTTTAATTGTTTTCATTTTATGTCTGGTGTAAAGTTTATTAGCCTTTTAGATGGTCAAAAATGAAACTTTTTAGGTTGATCACAAAAGCTTTATTCGCCTTTTGACAACCTCTTTATATTACCTTTGGCGCCACATGTGGATGGATAAAGTCATAGGGCAAGAAGCCTTAAAGCAACAGCTTAAAAAAACAGTTGAAACGGGTCGTATCAGCCATGCTCAACTTTTTTTAGGAAAACCTGGTACTGGGGCACTTCCTTTAGCGATTGGCTATGCTCAATTATTGTTGTGCAATGCATCCGAGAGTCAATCTTCTTGTAATTTAAAATGCGACAAACTGGTTCATCCCGATTTGCATTTTGCTTTCCCTGTAAACACTACGAAGAAAGTAAAGAAAGATCCGGTTAGTAGTTTGTTTTTAGAAGAATTCCGCGAAGAATTTATCAAAAATCCTTACCTGAATTTATTTCAATGGCTTACTGCTTTGGGGATTGAAAACAAACAAGGGTTAATCAATACCAAGCAAAGTTCTGAGATTTTAAAAGACCTTACGCTTAAGCCCTATGAGTCTGAGTTTAAAGTGATGCTCATTTGGCAACCGGAGCGCATGAACCGCTCATCGGCTAATAAATTGCTAAAGATTATAGAGGAGCCACCACAAAAAACTGTTTTTTTATTGGTTTCTGAAGATCAGGACAATGTTTTGCCTACCATTTTGTCTAGAACACAGTTAATTCGTGTTCCGCCATTACAACAAGATGACATTAAATTTGCTCTTCAAGAGCAATATGATTTGGCAGAAGAAACAGCATCTAGCATAGCTTCGTTAGCTGATGGAAGTTTTAATGCCGCCTTGAACATTCTTCATGCTTCATCTGAAGAAAACTTTGATCAGCAATCATTCATCAACTGGATGCGCATGTGCTACAGCAAAGATTTTTTCAAAATTGATGCTTGGATCTCAGACATATCACGTATTGGGAGAGAAAGACAGAAAAACTTTTTAGCATACGGGCTTCACATTTACAGAGAGTGTTTAATCAGCAATTATGCTGATCCTTCTTTAATTCGTTTACAAGGAGCAGAACAGGGTTTTGTTAATAAGTTCAAACCATTCATTAACACAGCGAATGCTTTACAACTCATTGGAGAGTTTGAAAAGGCTGTAAATGATATTGAACGCAATGCCAACCCAAAGATTCTTTTTTTAGATTTAACGGTAAAAGTCATGAAGCTTTTAACCCTAAAGCCATGATTTTTTATTCGGTGGTTTTCCACTAATTTTGACGATTGGCTTAACCGCCTTTTTTTGTTGAACCAGCGCTGTTTTAAAAACAGCTCACAATAGATGAGATAATAAATATATGGGATGTGGAAGTTGTTCTTCCGGAGGATGTGGCTCAGGAGTTCCTGCGGGTTGCGGTAGCAACGGATCGTGTGGAACCGGTGGCTGTGGAAAATTAAATGTATTTGACTGGTTAGCCGGAATGGAATTGCCCAATGGGCAAAAAACCTTCGACATTGTCGAAATCCGGTTTAAAAACACCCGAAAAGATTTTTACAAAATACCCGATAACCTCGAAATTAATACTGGAGATGTTGTAAAAGTTGAAGCTGCCTCTGGTTACGATATTGGTATAGTAACACTTACCGGTGAATTAGTACGTATGCAAATGCGTAAACGTAGAATCAAATCAGACTCTAAAGATGTGCGCTATATTCTGCGCAAACCATCACAAGAAGAAATTGATAAATGGCAAGAAGCGCGTGGTCTTGAAAAAAGCACCATGCTTAAAACACGCTTGATTGTTCAGGAATTGAAGTTACAAATGAAAATTTCTGATGTAGAATATCAAGCAGACCGTTCTAAGGCTACTTTCTACTATACTGCTGATGATCGCGTAGATTTTCGTGAGCTAATCAAAATATTGGCAGACCAATTTAAGATTCGCGTAGAAATGCGTCAAATTGGTGCGCGTCAAGAAGCTGGTAGAGTTGGTGGTATTGGGTCTTGCGGTAGAGAGTTGTGCTGTTCATCTTGGTTAACAGATTTTCGTTCTGTTAGCACCAGTGCTGCTCGCTATCAACAGTTAGCGATTAACCCTATTAAGCTAGCAGGTCAATGCGGAAAATTAAAATGTTGCCTCAATTATGAGTTAGACGCATATGTAGATGCATTGAAAGAGTTTCCTGATTTTAACCTTAAGCTTAAAACTAAAAAAGGAGACGCTGTTCACCAGAAAACAGATATTTTCAAGCGTAAGCTTTGGTATATCTTCTTGGATGAACCTTCAAAGTTTTATGAATTATCCTTAGATCGGGTTAACGAAATTTTGGAGATGAATGCAAAAGGCAAGTATCCTCAAGATTTGGACGACTTTATCGAAATACCGGAGTTAGACAATGCTGAGCCCGATTATGAAAACGTTGTAGGTCAAGATAGCCTTACCCGTTTTGATAATACCAAGAAGCGTAAAAAGCGTAAGCCTTCAAGAAATAGAAAGCCAAAAGGGCAACAAAATCCAAAGGCAAAAAGCAATAACACTTCTAATAATCAGGGAGCAAATAAGCCTAAGCCAACTCCAAAAAATAAAGGTCAACAAAAAGGTGGACCTAGAAAGAGCAATAAAAACAGACCTCCAAGAAAGAAGCAAGACAATAACAATAAGGGAAGCAATAATCCGCAGTAAATGAAGAATATGCGCACATTCTTTTTTCTCTTGACTGCGGTTTTAGCTGCGGTACTTATCAGCTGTAGCGAACCACCTTTTTATGCGGAAAGTAAACCCATTGAAAAAGAGGGTTGGCAAGCAGAAAAGGCTTATCAATATTCTCCTGAAATAACAGATACAACGGCTCTTTACAACGTTTTTTTCACCTTAAGAAATACCGGTGAATACCCTTACAGCAACCTCTGGTTATTTGTGACCCGAACTTCTCCTAATGGTATTACTGATACAGATACCATAGAATGCCCGCTTGCTTATAACAGTGGAAAATGGATTGGAAAAAGTGCTGGAGGGTTTTATGACAATATCATTTTATATCAACAAAACCAGCGTTTTAAAACTTCAGGAACGTATACTTACAATATTCAGCACGGTATGCGCGATAGTTTGTTAAAAGATGTTAGCGATATAGGTCTTCGCATTGATAAAGTTAAGGCGAACAACTAATTTTACCTTCCATGAGCAAGTCACAAAAAGAAAAGCAACCCGAAAAGAAAAACTTCACCAAATTAATTTTTTGGTTTTGGGGACTATTTGTAGGAGGATGCCTGTTTGTAACAGGCTTTTTTTATGCGTTGGCTATGGGATGGATTTGGGAACTCCCTTCTTTTGAGGAACTAGAAAACCCAAAAAGTAATCTGGCTACAGAAATTATTACTTCAGATCAAAAAATACTGGGAAAATATTATAGTGAAAATCGTACGAATATTGAATACGGACACATCCCAAAGTACTTGGTTGACGGACTAGTCACAACAGAAGATGAGCGCTTTTATAACCATTCAGGAATAGACCTCAAAGGATTAATACGTGCAGTATTTTATCTAGGACAAAATGGTGGTGCCAGTACAATTACTCAACAGCTAGCGAAACAACTCTATCACGAGCCAGCCATTACTTTGTTACAAAGACTAAAGCAAAAACTCATAGAATGGGTAATTGCAGCACAACTTGAGCGTCAGTATACTAAAGAAGAAATTATTACGATGTACCTCAACAAGTTTGATTTTATCAATCATGCTGTTGGGGTTGAATCTGCATCAAATGTTTATTTCGGGATGCATGCCGACAGTCTAAAAATTCATCAAGCTGCACTTTTGGTGGGAATGTGTAATAACCCTTCTTATTACAACCCGTTACGCTTTGAAGAAAGAGCCAAAACCAGAAGAAATATTGTTTTTGGACAGATGAAACGTAATGGTATTATTTCTGAACAAGAAAAAGACTCACTTCAACAACTTCCTCTTGACTTGAATTTTACTAGTGCTGATCATAAAGATGGCGTTGCTCCTTATTTCAGAGAAATTCTTCGTTCTGAGCTTTCAAAACTTTTTAGCGAGAAAGATAAAGATGGCAACTATGTTTTAGCTAAAGCCAATGGAGATCGTTATGACATTTACCGCGATGGCTTAAAGGTTTATACAACCATTGATATGCGCATGCAAAAATATGCCGAATGGGCTGTGCAAAAACATATTGGAGGTGAACTTCAACCCACTTTTGATCGGTTAAATAAAAACAAGCGAAATGCTCCTTTTAGTAATAGCATTACTGACAAACAGGCACAAAGCATCTTAAACAGAGCTAAAAAAAGAAGTCCGCGTTATTTGGTATTAACAGGAAGACAATGTGCTAACTGTGGCAGAAGAGGTAGCTATGTTTCAAAAGAAGTTGTTGATGGAAAACCCATGTGGGTGTGTTCTGCTAGCGATTGTCATCATCAGTCTCCGGTGGTTCATAAAGACTCTATTGATGCCCTTTTTGATACTCCGGTAGATATGAAAGTGTTTACTTGGAAAGGGGAAGTCGATACTACCATGTCTCCAATGGATTCTATTCGTTATTACAAGAAATTCTTACAATCTGGACTTATGTCAATGGATCCTAAAACCGGAGAAATTAAAGCTTGGGTTGGAGGCATCAATTATAAATATTTCAACTATGACCACGTAAAACAAGGGAAACGTCAGGTAGGTTCTACCTTTAAGCCTTTCGTTTATGCACTTGCCATTGAAGCGGGTTATTCACCATGCTACGAAGTGCCTAATATTCTCTACACCTTTAAAAAAGGAGAATGGGGTCTATTAAAAGATTGGACGCCTAAAAACTCTGATGGAGAATACGGCTACAATGTAACCCTCAAATACGGTTTGGGTAATTCAATGAATACCATCACTGCCTGGGTTATGAAACAGTTTGGTCCACCTGCTGTCATCGAATATGCTCGAAGAATGGGAATTACCAGCAAGCTAGACACCGTTCCTTCTTTGGTATTGGGAGTTGCTGATATTTCACTGTATGAAATGGTGGGCGCCAATGCCACTTTTGCCAACAAAGGCATCTGGCAAGAGCCTATTTTCATTACGCGCATTGAAGATAAAAATGGAACTGTGATTAAAGAATTCCGTCCTAAAACCAACGAAGCCATGAGCGAAGAAAATGCCTATGTAATGCTGAGTTTAATGAAAGGTGTTGTTGATGGTGTTCGTGGGAAACACGATGGTAAAAAAATTGGTACAGGTATTCGATTGCGCTATGATAGCGACAAACGTGAATACGATGGTATCAAATATCCAATTGCCGGAAAAACAGGAACTACGCAAAATAACTCAGATGGTTGGTTTATGGGTATTACCCCAGATTTAGTAACTGGCGTTTGGGTTGGAGCTGATGACCGAAGTGTTCATTTCTCAAGAACATATTATGGCCAAGGGGCTAACACCGCATTGCCAATATGGGGCTATTACATGAAAAAAGTCTATGCTGACCCTTCTATTAAGATTAGTACAGGTGATTTTGAAGCTCCTCTTGAGCCTTTGAGTGTCGAATTGGATTGTGATAAGTATTCATCATCCGGAGGATTTGATGATGGTGGAGGAAATGTTCCTATTTTTGACCAATAAAGCTTATTTTTCGCGCCAGTATGATTAACAAAGTTGTAGATAACGCAGATGTAGCCATTGAAGGCTTAAAAGATAACATGACGCTAATGCTTGGTGGGTTTGGCCTTTGTGGTATTCCAGAAAACCTAATTACGGCTATCCAAAAGCAAGGAGCAACCAACTTAACCTGTATTTCTAACAATGCCGGTGTAGATGATTTTGGCCTAGGCTTATTGCTTCAAACTCGTCAGATCAAAAAGATGATCTCTTCTTACGTTGGTGAAAACGATTTGTTCGAAAAACTAATGCTAAGCGGTGAGTTAGAAGTAGACCTAGTACCACAGGGATCTTTAGCCGAACGTTGTAGAGCTGCCGGAGCTGGAATTCCTGCTTTTTATACTCCTGCCGGATATGGAACTGAAGTAGCTGAAGGGAAAGAAGTAAGATGGTTTGACGGAAAGCCTCATATTTTAGAACATGCTTTTGATGCTGACTTTGCTTTTGTAAAAGCTTGGAAAGGAGATACTGCAGGGAATCTTATTTTTAAAGCTACAGCCAGAAATTTTAATCCGATGATGGCAATGGCCGGAAAAATTACTGTAGCAGAAGTTGAAGAATTGGTTCCTGCCGGTGAATTAAACCCTAATGAAATTCATACTCCCGGAATTTTTGTTCAACGCATATTCCAAGGAGAACGCTACGAAAAACGCATAGAACAACGCACTACCAGACCGCGCCCGTAGCAAAATGACCAATGTTGCTACGATAATAAAACCTATAGAAAAATGGGCTTTTCTACTCTTTTCTATGGCTCTTTTCGTGTACATTATTTTACGGGCTGTTTTGGTTCATATGGTAATGGATGAAGCAACCACCTTTTACATTTATGTACAAAACGGAGAGTTTCTTCCCTTTCAAGGTTATTTAGACGCTAACAATCATCTACTGAATTCTTTTTTAGAATCCTTCTCATATCAACTGTTTGGAGCTAGCAACCTTGCTTTAAGGTTACCCAATGTGCTTGCTACCTTGTTGTTTATATGGGGTGTTTGGAGAATCTTCCAAAAAATCAATCTCCTTCCATTACGGTGTTTTTTTGTTTTAACCCTATACACTACATCTTTCTTTATCGAATTCTTTGCTCTTGGTAGAGGCTATGGCCTTAGTATGGGTTTAATGGTATTGGGGCTTTCTTTTTTTACCGATCGATATCGTTTAAAAAGCATTGTTTTCTCTACCGGTTTCATTAGCTTATCTGTGCTTGCAAACCTTACGATTATTCCTCTGCTATTGCTTGTTATTGGTTGGTGGGCCATTCAGCTTATGCTGGAAAATAATGCCTCTTCACCGTTCAAGAATTGGATAGCTATTGCACTAACAGGAATACTTCCAGCTGCTTTCTGTATTTATTACTCCATGGTTCTTAAAGAAGCCGGAGCTCTTTATTTAGGAGATTCTAATGGGTTTATTCAAGATACACTAGGTTCGCTTAATTTAGAACTGTTTAGCACCTCAAAAAACTGGATCGCTTACTTTGAAATTGGTGTTTTTGTTGTGCTTATAGTACAGTTGTGCTACAACAGTTTTCAGCAAGGTTTTGTTAAATGGCTGACAGATTATCGTCATCTTTATTTACTGTTACTCCTAGGAGCGGTTATTTCCATCTTCTTACAGCATTACATAATGGGAATTAACTTCCCACAAGAAAGATCCGTTGTTTATTTCATTCCTCTCTTTCTCATTAGCTTAATAATAGGCGTTGAGCAATTGCCTCAGCCTTACCAAGTTCCATTGTCAATTGTTACATTGGTTTTAGCCTTGATTTTTCCTTATAAGTTTATGGGAATGGTTAACCTCAACCACTTGAACTATTCTTACTGGAAAACCGAATACATCCCCCAGCAATTTGTAACCGCTTATCAAAACCTTGAGCAAGAATTACAACGCCCTCCAACCTTATCCGGTTACTTTACTAAGTCTGCTTCGTGGTCTAAGTTGGCATTTGATGAAAATGTATCCAGAAGTCCCATGTTGTATGAAAACTACCCTAATACACTTGCTGATCTTTTGTGGATTAAGAAAGAACATAACACATCCGAACTGACAAAAACACACGAAATCATCTATGATGATCCGGTTTCTTCCATGTTGCTTTTTAAACGCAAGCAACCTGCTCAAGAAACATTGGTTTTGGATACAACCTATCGCTTTAACGATTTGTCAACTTCAGAGTTTTTCAACCTTTGGGAAGTATTTCCTGATAGTAGTAGTCAATGGATAGGAAAAAAACTCCGCCTTGAATACGAAATGGATGTAGAAGCAAAAGACCTCCCTTTTCAGCCCTTGATTATTGCCAGTGAAAATGGAAAGGATGGGGAGGTATTGTTCTACGATAAATGCCCAATTGCCCACTATTTAAATTTTAAAAAACAACCCAAACAAAAAATTAAGATTAGTTTTTTCTTTGGTCCCATATCACCTGATGCACAAAGGTTCGTAACCTATATCTGGAACTTAAACCAAAGGCCGGGTAGTGCAAGTGGTAATTTAAAAGTTTATAATTTTAACTAAATCTCAACACAATATGGCACTCGATAAACACGGAATAGCAAAACGCATCTCACAAGAACTGGAAGATGGTATGTATGTTAATTTGGGAATAGGAATTCCAACTTTAGTGGCAAACCATGTTCCTGAAGATATGAGCGTAGAGTTTCAATCTGAAAATGGTGTTTTAGGGATGGGACCTTTTCCATACGAAGGAGAAGAAGATGCAGACCTTATTAATGCCGGTAAACAAACAATTACTACAATGCCCGGTGCTGTATTCTTTGACTCTGCTACCAGCTTTGCCATGATTAGAGGGCAACACGTAGATCTTACAGTACTTGGTGCTATGGAAGTTGCAGAAAACGGAGACATTGCCAACTGGAAAATTCCGGGTAAAATGGTGAAGGGAATGGGCGGAGCTATGGACTTAGTTGCTTCAGCAAAGAACATTATTGTTGCTATGATGCATACCAATAAAGCAGGAGAATCTAAGCTATTAAAATCTTGCACATTGCCCATTACTGGTGTGCAATGCGTTACTAAAGTTGTTACCAACCTTGCTGTTTTAGAAATTACACCAAAAGGCTTTAAACTTATAGAGCGTGCTCCAGGCGTTAGTGTGGAAGAGGTACAAAAAGCAACAGAAGGAAAATTAATTGTAGAAGGCGATGTGCCAGAAATGGCAATTTAGCCACACCTTTACCAAAAAGTTCAATGCCTGATTTATACCAGAAATTTGAGCCTAAATTATTGTATGGCTTATTGGTTTTTAGTGGTGTATATTTTATCTACCTCGCTTACATTTCTGAGGGAAGCTATGGTGGTGCCGATGGGTATAACCATTTCTTTATGGCACAAGGGGCTTATTCCTCTCCAATTCTATTATTGGACCTGTGGGGAAAACCTTTATTTACACTACTAGCTTCTCCATTTGCTCAATTTGGTTATTTTGGAATTCGGGTGTTTAATCTTCTTTGTGGAGTTTTAGCTGCATTATTTGCTTACAAAACAGCCCGTTTACTCAACATTAAACTTCCAATACTTGCTGCTGTATTAACGCTTTTTGGAAGTATTGGTCTTCCCATCTATTTAAGTGGACTAACAGAACCTTTGTTTGCATTGGTGTTGTCAATCGCTACCTTTTTCTTTGTTCGAAAACAGTTTTTGGGAGGTGCTCTGGTGATTTCTTTTTTATTTCTTGCCAGAACTGAAGGACTTTTAATTATGTTTCTTTTTGCCCCTGCTTTATGGTTGGTTAACAAGCAACAATTCATCCCTTTTTTAGCTCTAGGATTCTTTATTTACTCTATCATAGGTGTTTTTGCTTTCGGAAACTTTTTCTGGATCATCAATGATTTTCCATATGGCAATACTGCTTATGGCACAGGAGATTTGTTGCATTTCTGGAATTATCGTTTTCAAATTTTCGGGTATCCTTTTCTAATTTGCATCCTCATTGGTTTTATTTCGTTTGTGTTAACTGAGCACAGCAATTTTACCCTTCCGTTATCTCATAAAATGATTTCATGGGGATTGATTATTCTAAGTTTTGCAGGCTATTTTGCTGCTCACAGTTATGTATGGTGGAAAGGAAGCGGAAGTTCAGCAGGACTTATTCGTGTTATTTTGGGCATTTTTCCTTCTGCAGCTATTTTAGCCGCTAAAGCAGGAGACTTGGTTGTATTCATTCCATCAAAGCTTCGAATGTATGTTGCCCTAATGATTGTTCTTACCATTTCCTATTTTCAGGTGCAAGAGCCGTTTCATTACCATGTTGTGCCTACCAGTTGGGGAGTTGAAGAAGTTGAAATTCAAAAAGCTGTAAACGTTATTCGTGCAAATCATTTAGAAGAGAATCCTATCGTTTACTACAACTCTATTGCTTTGTTTATGCTCAACAAAAACCCTTATGTAAATCATGATGGTGATTCTCCTTTGATTCCTCCTCACTTTTTTCACCACCCCGATGATTTACCCCAAGGAACAGTCATTATTTACGATTCGCATTTTGGCCCTTTAGAACAAAACACTGAATCAACTACTCTTTTAAATTATCCTGAGCTTGAACTTCTGGAGACATTTACTACAACTACCGAGCATAAAGGGGCTGATGGCAAACCTTATAAAGTTTCACTTTTTATTAAGAAACTATAGCCTCTAATTTTCTTTATCATTCCTGATAAAACTATATTTGGCTGTCCCTTATAATTGCACCAATGAAAATAACAACGCTCAGCATACTTATCCCTGCCTACAACGAAGGAAAAACCATACATCTGATTCTGGATAAAATCAATACTGTTGCTTTAACAAATAATATTCAGAAAGAAGTTGTTATTGTTAATGATGCTTCTAAAGACAATACTGTTGAAGCGGTAGAAAAATACAAAACAGAGCATCCTGAGCTGAATATTCAGCTTTACAGCCAACCACACAATATGGGTAAAGGTGCAGCGCTGCACAGAGCCATTCAGGAAGCATCTGGTGAATATTGTGTTATTCAGGATGCCGATTTGGAATATGATCCTGAAGAGTACAACATCTTGTTAAAACCCATATTAAATGGTATGGCTGATGTTGTTTACGGATCTCGCTTTATGGGAGGAAATCCTCACCGTATCTTGTTTTTCTGGCACTCTATAGGAAATGCATTTCTTACGTTTTTATCAAACATGCTTACAAACCTAAACTTAACAGACATGGAAACATGTTATAAGTTGTTTGAAAGCGACATGATTAAAAAGATTGATTTGCGAGAAAATCGTTTTGGATTTGAGCCTGAAGTAACGGCTAAACTTGCTCGTATTCAAAACATCAGAATCTATGAAGTAGGTATTTCTTATTACGGAAGAACCTATGCCGAAGGAAAAAAAATAGGATGGAAAGACGGCTTTAGAGCCATATATTGCATCTTAAAATACAACCTTTTTAGTACGAATGTCTATAAGAAATAAACCTTGGTTCAATTCTCTTACGGTTTCTATCGTAATGGGGTTAATCATGACGTTTACTGTATTTAATCTCTCTCGTTGGAAAAATAACAGTGTTATTATTCACGACATTCAGGTTTACTATTCATACTTACCTGCGCTTTTTATATACAACGATTTAAGCTTTCAGTTTAAATACAAAGAAGGCATAGCCAAAGAAGTATCAGATAATGTATGGTACTTAACCACTCCGGAAGGTAAGCCGGTACAAAAAATGACCTGTGGGTTATCTCTTCTTTACGCTCCGTTTTTTTTTATTGGACACGCTTTTGCTCTTCTGCTGGGAGAACCTGCAAATGGTTATTCTACTGTTTATCAAATGGCAATTGCGCTTTCATCTCTTTTCTATGCCTGGGTTTCCATTTTTATAATGAGGAAATTGCTTCGAACGTTCTTTGATGATCGTTCAACTGCACTAACACTTGCTTTTGTATACTTGGGAACCAACCTTTTCTTTTACATCATTAGTGAAGGGGCAATGAGTCACAATTATAGTGTTTTTGTAATTACGTTATTCCTGTACTTGTGCGTTAAGTGGATAGAAAACAAAAAGGCATTTTTACTTTTCTTAATTGGCTTAACCGGTGGGTTAGCAGCACTAATACGACCTGTAAATGCCATTATTTTTCTTTTCCCATTACTTTATTTCATTCTTAGTCTTAAGAAAGAAGAACTCAAGAAATATGCTTCGGTTTCCTCTCTACTTTTACTAATAGCAGGAGGACTACTGGCCATTTCTCCTCAATTGTTTTACTGGAAAACAGCCACTGGTTCGTGGATTTATTACTCTTATTCTGATGAAGGGTTTTTCTTTTTGAATCCAGCCATTATAAAGGGGGTGTTTAGTTTCAGAAAGGGCTGGTTAATCTATACCCCTTTGGTTCTTTTTGGTCTTTGGGGCTTCTATTGGCTTTATAAAAAGCAAAAATCAATTGCTATTCCTTCTATTTTAATCATTGCCATTTATAGCTATGTTGCTTTTTCTTGGTGGTGCTGGTGGTATGGAGGTTCTTTTGGTATGCGCGCTATGATTGATGTATTGCCTTTTATAGCATTGGGGTTTGCCGCATTTTCTGAAAATATGCTGAACAATCATGAAAATCCATACTCGACTAAACTATACGTGGCAGCTGTTTTACTTGGAATAGGCCTAAATCAGTTTCAGGTCTACCAATACAGAAAAGGCATTCTGCATTATGACTCTATGACCTCTCAGGCCTACTGGAAAATATTTGGGCAAATTCACTATCCTGAAAACTACGATACTTTTGTTGAGAGCCCAGATTATGAAGCTGCCAAACGTGGCGAAGACCGATAGGTAACAATCAAGGAGAGACCTCTATTTCTGCTTCATCGATTAACGCTTCTCCTCTATAACGTAAAAACAGCTGAACAACAGTTACCACATCTTTCTCACAATAAACTTTAATGCGTTCAAGGTTTTGTTCTTGGTGATAAACTGCTCCTACCTGGCTTCCGTCAATGTCATCTTTTGGTGTTGGGATATCAAAAACAGCTGCTAGTAGATTTAAAGAAGTGTAATGCTTAAAATCACCAAATTTCCACAATTCCATGGTGTCAATATGAGCAATTTCCCAAGGCTTTTTACCAGCTATGTTTAATGCATTAGGAAGTTTTAATCCATTAATTAGAATTCTTCGGGCTATGTATGGAAAGTCAAATTCTTTGGCATTGTGCCCACACAAAACATGGTAAGGTGTATTGTAATGATCGTCTAGAAGACGGATGAATTGTTTGAGTAATGTAGCCTCGTCATCGTGATAAAATGATTTTAAGCGCAGTTGTTTCCCTGTTCTCGTATTTCTTACAAATCCTACTGAAATACATACAATCTTTCCAAATTCAGCATAAATACCGGCTCTTTCGTATAAATCTGCTGCCGTTTGCTCTTCTTCTTTTTTTAAGAATGCTGCTTTCTTTTCCCAAAGTTGTTGGAAATGCTCAGGAACATCTGAAAAGTCAGGAAATTGAGGCACGGTTTCAATGTCTAGAAACAATACTTTTTCAAGGTTAATTTTCTCAAGCATAATACAGTGGGTTTGTTTGCTGTTTATTCAATCAGTACACCTTTTTTGTTCACAATAGGAACAGTAATAAGGTTCTCTTCTATTAACGAGTCAGGAAGAAAAATATACTTTTTATCATAAATCGTTTTGTTGATGTAGTAACTTAACCAAAATTCATTGGTAATTCCTAAAAGCTCTTCCGGAATAATTTCAAACTTTAAAGACGAATTGGCCTCTACTTTTTCAATGTATCTGCGTAAAGCCGTAGTCTGAATATTTTTTCCTTCAGCTTCACCATATCCTTTTGAGGTTACCATCAAATCAACAATATCGTGGTTGTTTTCATTGATGATATAAACTGCCCATTCTTGTTCCTTCTCTACTTGTTCTCTTAAAATTGCGATATGTACGCCCTGTACTTTCGGAAAGTTTATGTCTTTCTTCATGCTTCTCTACTCTCAATTAAAGTTTTGCATTTTGCTTCTTTTATGAAATAAACAACAAAACTATTCATTTGCATGCATCTCTAATGCGGCATTTACCCAATGGTAAAAATCTAACGGATGCTCATCTCCTGCTTTCTCACGCTTATGCCCCAAACGAACCACAATCATATTTTGCTCAGGGATAACAATAACGTATTGTCCCAATATACCTCTCATGTAGTACAGGTCATATTTATCGTCATAATTAGGAAATGTCCACCACTGGTAACCATATTGCATATTGGTTGATCCAATTTGTGTTTTTAACCATGTGGCAGGGCTTGTAGCATCAACAACATAACTCGAATCGATTAGTTGTTGTCCTTTCCAGTTTCCACGGTGCAAGGCTAAATAGCCCCAACGTGCAAAATCTCTGGCATTACTGTTAAAACAACAAAATGCTTTTTCATCTCCTTCTTCATGGTCTAAGCTCCACAAAGCTTCATGTGATGCGCCCATGGGTTGCCAAAGTTTTTCAGCTACATAACTACTCAAAGACTGACCTGTTACTTTCTCTACTAGAAATGCAATCAACTGTGTTGTTCCGCTTTGATAAATGAAAACTTTACCGGGATCTTCAGTTACTTCATACTCTTCACTAAGTTCTCGAAGGTCTTTGCCATAATTGGCTTTTGCAGGATATGCCAATGGGTTGACATAGTGCTCATCAAAATTGATTCCCGAGCTCATTGTAAGCAGGTCTTTAATGGTTAAGCCTGCTGCTTTTCCTTCACAATACTCTTCGAGATAAAGGCAAACAGGGTCTTCTACACTTCTGATTTTACCTTCTGAAATAGCCACTCCAAGTGCAAAGCTCACCATCGATTTGGCCATAGAAAATGAGTTTGAATATGACGCATCGTTATATCCGTCCCAATATTCTTCGGTAACAATTGAATCATCTTTAATAACGAGATAAGCGATACTTTCTAAACGCTCAAGTTCTGCTAAATGCTCTTGAGGAATTGCCTTCTTGTTGTAGTTCTTAGCCTTATGCCAAGGTTGTGGTTTTCCGTTTTCAACAACTCTATTGGCAAATGCAGGATATTCATCGATAGATGGTCCTAACTTGCCTTTAAAAACCGTCATACGGATTGTTTTATACAAATAAGTGTGATCGGTTACTACAAGTATGAGGTGTAGCACCAAAAGTACCCCTGCTACTTTTAAAATTCGTTTGGTTTTCTTGTTCATTGCTTAGTATTGAATGGGCAAATTATTGCTTTTCAAGCATTAAAGCAATCAAGAATTTAACAGGATAAGCGTGATTGTTAATTTAAAAATGTCATCTCAAAAAGAGTGCTGAGGTGTTTCTTCACTTTTATAGCAACTTCTTGTAAAGAAAGTTGCTGGTTAAGTTCTGCCTCCATAGATGTAACAGC
>CERC01012149.1_pt1 | contig 25270 bp, 24 predicted proteins | sample 530921 | NCBI WGS metagenome assembly CERC01 (sample SAMEA2621099, study PRJEB7988) | marine metagenome | isolation source: saline water (ENVO:00002010), including
CTGGCTCTGGCTCTGGCTCTGGCTCTGGCTCTGGCTCTGGCTCTACAAGATTATCGTTCTCGTCAGCCCGAGCAACAATATTTTCTGCACTCTCATCTGTTTTAATTTCATCATCAGATGCTTCAGCCGCCATCTGTTCATTAATGGCAGCAATCTCTGCTTCAGTATCAATACCAGCATCAGGATCCGAAAGCAGAGACTCTAAGTAATCAAAAACTAATTTTTGGACGCCCTGAACTTCACCTAAATCGGCAGTATCTTTTTTAGATTCGCTCATAAAACCTCCTGTTTTTGACGTTCAAGGAGTGAGCGTAATAAACGCGCATAAGAATGAACCCCTCGACTACTAGAATCCATTACAGAAGGTACCATTCCCTGAATACTCGCATTACGAAATTTAGTATCAACAGGTATGACGGCATTTGATATCTCATTGGGATACTTATGATGCAGTTCACGTAAACTACTTACAGAGGCCTGCGTCCGACGATCATAAAAAGTTGGAATAATAGTGAAAGAGATTTTCTTACTTCGCGCTCTATTTATCATATTAATCGTGCGAACCATTCTTTCTAGACCCTTAAGTGCTAGAAATTCTGTTTGCACCGGCACTAACAGATGATGACAAGCTGCTAATGCATTCACCATCAACACACCTAAAACAGGAGGACTATCAATCAATACATAATCATAACGATCTTTTACTTCGGCTAACGCCTTAGCCACCTGTAATCCCATACCCTGATCACCGATCGCTTTACGCTCAAGCGTTGCCATAGCAGTAGACGCTGGAATTAATTCAATACGCTCATGACTACTTTTTAGCAATAAACGAGTGACATCATCCCGCTTTATCTTGCTATTACCTGTAAACAGGTCATAAACGCTATCTTCAAGCTCATCAGGGTCATATCCAAAATAACTAGTTAATGAACCATGAGGATCAAGATCAATCAACAATACTCGGTAACCGACTTCTGCCAATAGACCCGCGACAGTAACAACCGTCGTCGTTTTGCCGACCCCACCTTTTTGATTGGCTACAGACCATACATGCATTTAATTATCTTCCTGCTGCGAAGGCTCAGGCTCAGCTCGTCTGAACAAGACCCCCCCATCACCGGTTTCAACCTGTTCAATGACAGGTATAATTTCTTTATCTGGATTCGATAGCACAGTAGAAACTGCATCCGCACTAACCTGCTGGCTACCGAACGAAGAGACCGTTCGTCGCACTTTTTCATCTCGCGACACAACAATCAGTACCCTTCGATTCAATCTTTGCCCTTCAGCGGTTCGATTACTATACGCCGGCTGAAATTCCCCATAACCGACAGCCGCCATGCGCTCAGGTTCCACACCAAAATAAGCTAGCAGCCTAACTACTGCTGCTGCACGCGCTGAAGAAAGCTCCCAATTAGATGGAAAAGCATCCGTGGATATCTGTTGATTATCGGTAAACCCTTCCACATGTATTGGGTTTTCACGCCCCTTTAGCATTTGGGCAATTTGTTCAAGAAGCTCATCGGCAACAATATTAGGTAACGCACCTCCCGAGGGAAATAAATAATTAGACCTCAATTCAATTGAGAGCCATAAATCATTACCCGTTACTTTAATTTGCCCATCATTAATCAGTTTAGCAAAGCTCACTTCCATCTCTTCTTGTAGAGCTTTTAATGCATGTGTTTCTTCCTGATCTGGAGGAGAAATTGTAACCTCAGGAACATCTATATCTGTCTTACCACCGATAAAAATCCCAAAACCACTATTACTTTGCCCACCAACAGTATTGATTCCAGCATCCACTACTCGATCAGCCCCCATAAACACACCGGAGAGAGCCTCAGTTAGATGTTTATATTTATCTTCGTTCACAGAGGATATGGCATACATAACCACAAAAAAAGCAAACAGCAGAGTTATAAAATCTGCATAGGAAATAACCCAGCGATCACTTCTCGGGCCATCATCTATCTGTTGTCTACGAGGCATAGGCTACCTCAAATACCCTTGTAGTCTTTGCTGAATAGCTTTGGGGTTCTGACCTTCAGCAATAGACATTAAACCATCTAAAACCATCTCTTGGTGTTGATAACGCATCAAAACTAAACTTTTAATTTTATTTGCTACAGGTAAGAAAAAAAGGTTCGCGATACCAATACCGTATATTGTAGCAACAAATGCGGTCGCAATGCCGGCACCCAAACCTTCGGGGTCTGAGAGATTACTCATCACGTGTATTAACCCAAGAACAGCGCCAATAATACCTAAAGTTGGAGCATAACCGCCCATGCTTTCAATGACCTTAGCGCCTTGAAGGTCTCGCTGTTCCAGCGTAATTAGCTCGACCTCAAGCGTACTCCGAATCACGTCAGCACCTTTACCGTCAACCAACAATAACAGTCCTGATTTAACAAAGAGCTCATCTTCTTTTTCAACTTCAGCTTCTAGCGCCAATAAGCCTTTTCTGCGTGCAATCACACACCAGTTAACAATTTTATCAATAGTTTTAGACAGGTCTTGTTGGTTATTACCGAATGCCCAGCCTAAAAGCTTAAAAGACCTTAGCAGATCCTGTCTCGGCGACTGAATGATCGCAGCAGCCAGTGTTCCGCAAATAACAATTGCCGCAGCAGGTAAGTTAAGGAGCTCCTGAAACTGCCCGCCTTCTAAATAATTTCCGCCAAGCACTGCGGCCAATGCCAAAAGCAAACCAATTATTGCCGTAAAATCCATCAATTAAGGCCTTTTATTACTTAACAAGGGAGCAAATTCACTTAAGTCTAGAATCTCATCCGCCAATCCTGCATTTACTACAGCTTGAGGCATGCCATAAATAGTACAGCTATCCTGATTTTGCGCCCAAATCGTAGCACCTTGCTGGCGCAATAATTTGGCACCATCACAACCATCAGCCCCCATTCCTGTCAGAATAATTGCTAACACTTTATTGCTAAAACTTTTTGCAGCCGATGCATAAGTGACATCGACACTAGGTTTATAAGTTAAACGCTCATCACCTGGCATTATTCGCACTTTGTCGCTGTGACGGGGATCTATAATCATCTGATGCCCACCCGGTGCCAACAATGCACGCCCTGGCATAAGTTTATCTCCGTCCTCAGCTTCTTTAACCGCTATATTACACTGCTGATTTAAGCGGGTAGCAAACACCGACGTAAATGTTTTCGGCATATGCTGAACAAGTAAAATGGGATGAGGAAAACTAGCGGGAAGCTGTGTCAGTATTTGCTGTAAAGCAGCGGGACCGCCGGTTGATGATCCAATCACCACAATTCGACAATCCGGCATTCCTTTTTTGCTATATGAACGTTGAGGGGGCGATGCAGGAGATTGCTTACGCTCTAAACTTGGACGATCAGATAAACGATCAGGCTTTTTAGCCACCTCAGATTTAATAGAGTCCTTGTGAAAGCGGCTCGGTTTAGTTGCTGAATTTTCAGAGCCAACGGATCTAGAAACAGATCGTTTCTCCGGCCTGAATACCATCGACTTGCTCGATGCACTCGAGTTAGAAGATGCAGTAAATGTACTACGTAAACGAGCATGCCTAGAACGTCCAAGCTCTACAACTTTATCCCTCAACTGCGTCTCTAATGAGCTAGAATGTTCCATCCAAGCGCGCATATCTTTTGACAGATAATCGAGGGCGCCTGCTTCCATCGCCTGCAAGGTGACCTGAGCCCCTTCGTGAGTTAACGATGAAAGCATCAAAATATTCGTGGGACATTCACGCATAATAACCCGAACCGCTTCAATGCCATTCATCTGAGGCATTTCCACATCCATAGTTATGAGGTCAGGTCGTAACTTCTTAGCCTGTTCTACAGCTTCTTTACCGTTTTGAGCCGTACCCACCACGTCGATACGACTATCTCCAGAGAGGAGATCGCTGATGCGATGCCTAAAAAAACCCGAATCATCAACAATCAAGACCTTAACTGGCATAAAAGATACTCTCCTTAGTAACTATCAAGAAGAGTAATATTTAAGCAGATTAGGTATATCAATGATCAAGGCTATTCGGCCGTCACCAGTAATGGTAGCGCCTGATAGACCAGGAGTACCATGCAAGATGGTACCTAACGGTTTAATTACTACCTCTTCTTGCCCGACTAGCTGATCAACAACAAAACCTACACGCTGAGTCCCCACGGTCACAATAACAACGTGCCCCTGTTCAGGTAGATCTGCGCCTTGCTGACCATCAATCAACCAACGTTTAAGGTGGAATAAAGGAAGAGCTTGGTCACGAACAATAATAACTTGTTGACCATCAACAACGTTAGTTTTGGTCAAATCCAAATTAAATATTTCGTTAACATTTACTAGCGGCAATGCGAAAGCTTGGTCTTCAAGGATAACCATCAGTGTTGGCATAATTGCCAACGTCAATGGAACCTGGATTGCTATACGCGATCCCTGCCCAATCACTGAATCGATACTTAGCGTACCATTCAACTGAGTAATTTTAGTTTTAACAACATCCATTCCGACGCCACGACCGGACACATCGGAAATTTCCTTCTTCGTTGAGAAGCCGGCAGCAAAGATCAGGTTGAAACACTCTTGTTCCGTGAGACGACGGGCAGCTTCTGCATCCATCATGCCTCGCTCAATGGCGAGCTCACGCAGTTTTTCTGCATCCATTCCAGCACCATCATCCTGAATTATCAACAGGATATGATCACCTTCTTGCTCTGCAGACAGCAATACATGACCTTCACTCGGTTTACCCGCAGCGGTACGTACAGCAGGTGCTTCAATACCATGATCAACCGCGTTACGCACTAAGTGAATCAATGGATCAGCTAGAGCTTCCACTAAGTTTTTATCTAAATCAGTTTCTTCTCCTCGTAACTCAAGACGAATTTCTTTCTTCAAGTTACGGGATAAATCTCTAATCAAACGAGGGAATCGGCCAAATACTTTCTTAACAGGCTGCATTCGGGTTTTCATGACCGACATCTGCAAATCTGCTGTTACCATATCGAGTGTGCCGAGAGCCTTAGCCATCTCCTCATCTTCTCGAGTCACACCCAAACGAACAAGGCGGTTTCGGACTAAAACTAACTCACCAACCATATTCATGATTTTATCGAGCAAACGGGTATCGACTCGAACATTACTTTCAGGCTGCGGCTTCGCTTGCTGATGAGCAGCCTTAACTGCATCGGCATTCGGGTCTTTTTTGGCTGGTTTTGCTGCTGGGGTCGGTGCTGGTGCAGCTGGCGTTTGTGCCGGGGCTACCACTTCAGGCGCAGCAACTGGAGCCACTTCAGCGTCAGGTTGAGGAGTAGCTTGTTCTGCAAAAGCCCCTTTACCTTGCGACTGTAATTCGTCTAATAACGCTTCAAATTCATCTTCTGTAATAAGATCTGCTGCGGGGGCTGACTCTTCTACTGCTGGCTGCTTAGTTTCACTGCCTGCTGCGGGACCCTTTCCAGGCCCATGTAGTTCATCAAGCAACGCATCAAATTCATCTTCTGTAATCAAACCATCATCTACCGGCTCTGCTGCAGGTGCAGGCTCTCCAAGATCGCCCAACAACATATCAAATTCATCAGATGACTGATCTGCTGAAGCGGGAGGAGCTACAGGAGCAGGAGCGGGTACAGGTGGAGCAACAGGTGCAGGCTCAGCAGGAGCAGCTGCCGCACCGCCGGTGGTACAAGCAATCAGTGCCTGTATTAACTGAGGGTCCGCTGGTTCTAATTCTTGACCACCTCGGACAGCTTCAAACATTACATTTACAGAATCTAAAGCCTGCAGCACTACGTCCATTAACTCTGGGGTTACTTTGATATCCCCATTACGCAGCATGTCAAAGAGGTTCTCAGCATTGTGACAGCAATCAACCATTGGCTCTAATTGCAAGAAACCTGCGCCACCTTTAACCGTATGGAAGCCTCGAAAAATAGCATTAAGCAGGTCACTGTCATCAGGACGCTGTTCCAGATCGACTAACTGCTCAGATAATTGCTCAAGAATCTCACCTGCTTCCACAAGAAAGTCTTCAAGAATTTCCTGATCCACTTCCAAACTCATATAGCGTTCCTCTTAAAAACCCAGGCTTGACAGCAAATCATCAACTTCATCTTGATTGCTGACAACATCAGCACTCTCTTTATTGATTTGCGGCCCTTCAGCCTGAATAGGATTCTTTTTATTAGTCTGCTGATCATCTGTACCAGAAAGTATTTCAACTCCTGACAGCCTTTCAACCTGCGCAGCCATCTCCATCAGCCCAACTAGATGTGTTTCCACATTAGTTACAAGGTTAATTACACGGCGAATCAACTGCCCTGTAATATCTTGGTAGCTTTGAGATACGACGATATCGGTCAGCTCTTCACGCAAAATACCGATCGTCTGTTCGGACTCTTCTTTAACTGCACATGTCCGATCATAAACACCATTGAGTGAGTCATGTTCCTTTTCTAATTGCCCCACTAATGATAATAAATCTTTGAAACGCTCACTTTGTGAATCTAGCTTATCCACTAAAGATAGCGCTTTATCCACACGATCCATTGTATCGTGCGCATTTTTTTCTGTTATTTCAATGACGTAATTCAATCGATCCGCAGCATCTGCATCCTCTTGAACAGGAGAACCATCATCAATTTCAAGACTGGAACCAAGTTCAGTCGAAAATGACTTGATTGCTTCATGCAAGCCGCGAGTGAGATGACCTACCTCACTAAAAAATGTCTGATGCCGAAACTCATGAAGTTCCTGAATGATTTCCATCGCATCAGAAAGCTTCCCTTCATTGAGGACAGAAACCAACTCCTGCGCCTTCAACTGCAGATCCATTTCGAAGTGTCCCATCCCTTTGCCTGTTCCTGAAATCATTAAAACCAACCCTTTCTCTGTTAACCTAGGCGCTCAAAGATCTTGTCAATCTTCTCTTTCAGCACAGCGGCCGTAAACGGCTTAACAACATACCCATTTACCCCAGCTTGAGCAGCAGCAATTATCTGCTCCTTCTTAGCCTCTGCAGTTACCATGAGAACGGGCATAGGAGCCAATTTAGGATCCGAACGAACCTCTTTTAACAGTTCAATGCCTGTCATACCTGGCATATTCCAATCTGTTACTAAGAAATCGATCCCACCTTGCTTTAAAATTGGCAAAGCGGTTTGCCCATCATCTGCTTCCTGAACATTTGTCATGCCCAAATCGCGTAGTAGGTTTTTAATAATTCGTCTCATCGTAGAAAAATCATCTACTACAAGAATCTTCATGTCTTTATTCAAGACGTGCCTCCCGTTAGAGCTGCGCAACCCGTTGAGTTTACGCTTAATTACCGCAATTACGTTGAGTCGGGTCAACCCTTTTTATTGCCATTCACTCAAACGTGAACGCAATCTAAGTGCTGCCTGACTATGAATCTGACTTACTCGAGATTCGCTTACACCCAAAACCTGGCCAATCTCTTTTAAATTTAACTCTTCATCATAATAGAGCGCTAATACCAATTTTTCTCGTTCTGGTAGATTATTTATAGCTCGACTTAGCGCTTTTAAAAATGATTCACGCTCAAAATTTTGATTTGGACCCGGATCATCATTAGCAAATGACTCCCCTGGACCCTCATGTTGAGGATTAATCATCTCCTCAAAACTAAATAATCGGCTATCTAAAGTATCTTTCAGTAAGTTATGGTATTCATCTACCGTGATATCCAGCTCTTTTGCGACGGATGAATCACTTGCATCACGTCCCGTACGAGCTTCAACCTTCTGAATGGCCTCGGTAACCCGACGACTATTACGATGAACAGAACGAGGCGTCCAATCCCCTCGGCGAACTTCATCAATGATGGAGCCACGAATGCGGATCCCTGCATAAGTTTCGAAACTAGCACCTTTAGCTGCATCATATTTCTTTGCAGCTTCAAGCAGACCGAGCATACCGGCCTGAATTAAATCATCCAATAATACTGTTGCTGGCAGCCGTGCCAACAGGTGATGAGCAATACGTTTAACTAGCGGCGCATACTGCTGAATTAACTCATCACTCGATTGTAATTGCAGCTGGTTGTACATACTGCCTCTTTATCAATCCGATGGGCGCGCTCCCTGTACAAGCCGCTCAACAAAAAACTCTAAATGACCTCTGGGAACAGTTTGCACTGGCCACCCATTTACTTTATTCGCTAACTGACGATATGCCAAGGAGACCTTGCTCTTTGGAAAAGCTTTTAAAACAGCCACTTGGCGCTGAACCGCCTTACGAACATTTTCATCATAAGGGATTGAACCCACATATTGAAGCGTCACATCAAGAAACCTGTCCGTAACCGTTAATAACTTACCAAACATACTCCTTCCTTCTGTATCCGTTCTCACCATATTGGCCAAAACGCGGAAGCGAGTCATTTTGTAATCACGATTTAACAACTTAATTAAAGCATAAGCATCGGTAATTGACGTAGGTTCATCACAAACTACGACTAAAACTTCTTGAGCAGCCTTCACAAAGCTAACAACAGAATCAGAGATACCGGCCGCCGTGTCAATAATTAACACATCAATATCGTCAGAAACTTCATTAAATGCATGAATTAACTCAGCATGCTCATGGGGTGATAGCGCCGTCATCTCCTGAGTACCAGAGCATGCAGGAACAATTTTTAGATTCTCCCCTACATCTAACATCACATCTTTTAAGCCGCATTCTCCGTTTAAAACATCCGATATATCTTTTTTAGGCCGCAACCCTAGCAATACATCCACATTAGCCAAACCTAAATCCGCATCCATCAAGACAGCACGATGTCCCAGATCCCCAAGCGCGAGTGCCAAATTAACTGACACATTGGTTTTACCCACCCCGCCTTTGCCGCCCGTTACAGCTATAACCTTAACGGGCTTATGTTGATTAACCATTAAATATCACCACTAACCCATTTTATAAGCTGCATCTAAAGCGGACACATTTTTCTCAGCTTCAATTGCCCTTTGCGCTGTAATTACAGCCCTACTTACCAATTCATTCTTCTTAGCAACGTCAATATCATCCGGTATCCGCTGCCCATCCGTCACATAAGTCACAGGCAGGCCCTTCTCAACTATGAGAGAAATAGCCTCACCTAAACTTCCGGACTCATCCATCTTACTTAAAACACATCCATTCAAACCCAATCGTTTGTACGCGTTATAAGCCTGCTCAACCACTCGTCGCTGACTACTGCAAGACACAACCAACAACTTTTTCAAGCGTAAAGAAACACCCTCAAGCATTTCAAGCTGAGCCTCACTATGAGGCTCCTGAGCATTTAAGCCCGCTGTATCAATCAATACCAGCCGTTTATTTCTTAAAGAATGCAGAACATCATCTAAACTATTTGTAGCATCAACCACGCGCACTGGCACATCGAGAATCCGCCCAAATGTACGTAATTGTTCATGCGCAGCGATTCTGAACGTATCAGTGGTAACCAGCGCCAAACTTGAGCTGCCATACTTTAAAACATAGCGTGCAGCCAGTTTACCAATCGTTGTTGTTTTACCTACACCGGTAGGACCAACAAAAGCGATCATCCCGCCCCGCTCAATAAAGTCCTCACCTAAAACCGGAATTGATTCAGACAACTTTGACAAAGCGCTCTTCCAAGCCTTATCTGGGGAAACTTGAACATCCATACTTGTAAGAAGATGAGAGGATAACTTTTCACTAACCCCCAATAGTTCTAACTTGCGCTGCACAGGTGGTTTACTATGAGCAGCCCCTCCCATTTGGGAAGTTGCGATCTGCTGGCTTAAAAGATTTTTTAACTGCGCTATTTCATCCTGCATAGAACGAATCATCTGATCATTCGCACCGCCAGAACTGGACGGCGGCATCGATAATTCATCCTGGAGATCAAGCCCCAAAGAATTCTCACCCAATGCGGAAGCATTGAGCGAATTCTGAAAAGCAACATTCGCTTTTTGCTTCTGCCGCTGCTTAAGTGAGGTAAGGATGGAACGCAAATCCTCATCGTCTGCATCTAGCTGACGATTAACCTTTCCTGCCATGTCAGAATTTTGACGACCCGTCTGATTTGCTTCAGCTATCTGCATTCTGGCTTTTTGCAGCTCACTCTCTAGATTACCGTCACGCCCTTTAGTGAGAACATCGATCTGGCCTTGACGCTTCTGAGTAACCTTCTTTTTCCGGGTAAATTCTTGCTGCGCAACTTCGTAGTCATTCTCATGAGCCGCAACAACCTCAACACCACCAGCAACACGATGATTGGACACAATAACTGCGTCGGGGCCGATTTCATCTCGGACCCTTCTCATCGCCTGCCTCATGTCAGGAGCAAAGAAACGTTTTACTTTCATATCCATTCCTTATCGGCCGGATAAAGCTTAGCTACAATACACTTAGCCATTTACTTCACCTCCAACCGTCGCAACGATAGTAACCTTCTTATTTTCAGGAACTTCTTGATAGGACAGCACATGTATCTGATGCTCTCCATAGCGAACAAATTTAGACATAAGCGGCCTTACTGGAGCAGCAACCAATAACACTGAAGGCCTGCCCATCATCTCCTGCTGGGTCGCAGTTTCAGAGAGAGAGGATTGCAACCTTTCAGCCATACCCGGCTCTAACACCAATCCGTTATCCTGACCCTGCTGAACAGAGTTGAGCAATAGCTGCTCAAGCTGAGGCGCAAGCGTTATCACAGGCAATTCAGCCTCAGAACCATTAATATTTTGTACAATCAATCGCGCTAAAGAAACCCTAACCGCTGCAGTCAAACCCAAAGGATCCTGTGTACGGTTAACCGCATCCGCTAAAGACTCTGCAATCGTACGAAAATCTTTTAACGGCACCTGTTCCATAAGCAAGTTTTGCAGCACTTTCAGTAAAACGCTAAAGGAAAGCTTCCCTGGAACCAACTCTTCAACCAGCTTAGGTGAGGTCTTCGTCAACATATCTAATAACTGCTGAACCTCTTCATGCCCCAGCAGCTCATGGGCATGCAGTTGTAGCAACTGATTCAGATGAGTAGCCACCACCGTAGATGCATCAACCACCGTATAGCCTAAAGACTGCGCTTGCTCCTTCTGGGACTGTTCAATCCAAATGGCATCCAAACCAAATGCAGGGTCTTGAACCTCAACCCCTTGCAACTTACCAAACACTTGACCTGGATTAATCGCTAACTCCCGATCGGGATAGACCTCGGAATCGCCAACAACAACCCCCATTAAGGTTATTCGATAAGCACCTGGCAACAAGTCAAGATTATCCCGAATATGGACAGAAGGAACCAAAAAACCAAGATCCTGGGATAGCTTTTTCCTTACCCCTTTTATTCGACTTAGCAGCTGACCACCCTGCATTTTGTCAACCATAGGAATTAAGCGATAACCCACCTCGAGCCCGATCATGTCCACAGGCATCACATCATCCCAATCAAGCTCTCGTTTCTCTGATTCAGGCTCTTCAGGCAGTTCGGCCTCTTCCTTAGCCTTATCTTCCTCAACCTGAACACGCTCCTTTTCCTTCTTGATCACCCACCAAGCACCACCGGCAGAAAGAAGAGCTAATGACAGAAATGCCACATGCGGCATACCTGGAATAATACCCATCACCGTCATAATACCAGCAGCAACCACCAGCGCTTTAGGCGACGCAAACATCTGGGAAACAACCTGCTTACCCATATCATGCGATACATTTTGACGAGTAACCATGATAGCGGCAGCAGTAGACAGCAAAAGCGATGGAATCTGAGCAACCAAACCATCACCGATAGTTAACAACGAATAAAAACGCATTGCTGTTTCGAAATCGAGATCATGCTGCAACATCCCGATGCCCAAACCACCTAGCAAGTTGATAACCAATATCAATATACCGGCAACCGCGTCACCACGAACAAACTTAGACGCACCATCCATCGAGCCGTAGAAGTCTGCCTCCTGAGTAACATCCTCACGACGCTTACGCGCATCCTCCTGCCCGATCAAACCGGCATTCAAATCAGCATCAATAGCCATCTGTTTACCGGGCATTGCGTCCAAGGTAAAACGCGCGCTAACCTCAGATATACGACCAGCACCTTTAGTCACAACAACGAAATTAATAATGATTAAAATAAGGAAAACAACGAAACCTACAACATAGTTCCCGCCAACAACAACCTCACCAAAGGCTTCAATTACCTTACCAGCCGCATCACCACCTTCATGCCCATAAAGCAAAACAACACGGGTAGATGCGACGTTCAGTGATAATCGTAACAGTGTGGCAATAAGAATAATTGTAGGAAAAATGGCAAAATCAAGAGGTCTGTCTGAATAGACACAAACAAGAAGAACTACAATCGAAAGAGCAATATTGAAGGTAAATAAAACATCAAGAAGGAAGGGTGGCACAGGCAAAGTAACCATAGCCAAGATAACAAGCAACAACAAAGGCACACCTATATTGCCTTTGCTCAAGCTCTTAACATTATCTAGGACTACCGCCTTATCTACCAATTCTCATTTTCCGTCAAAAAAACATCACTTTTAGCATCATTCAGCCAAGAAAGCCTATATTTGCACATCAAAGCACATAATACGCTATTTTTTTGACGAACGACCGCACAATGGCTAAATATTGCAATTTTTAAGCCACTTATTGGTCGTCACTGTATTCATCAGGTATGGGTAAATCTTTGACTTTAAGCTCTGTAGGCCTTTCTGCTTCACGATTTTTAAACCGCTTAAGCTGAAAGACATAGGCAAGCACTTGGGCTACAGCCATAAATAAGCCTGAAGGAATCTCATCATTGATCTCTGTTGAGTGATAAATTGCACGCGCTAAAGGTGGCGCAGACAAAATAGGAACATCATGCTCCTCCGCGACCTCTCTGATTTTCAAAGCAACAAAATCAACCCCTTTAGCCACCATTACGGGCGCACCGCCACCACCCTGCTCTTCATATTTCAAAGCAACCGCATAATGCGTCGGGTTAGTAATGACAACATCAGCCTCGGGCACAGCACCCATCATCTGCCTTTGAGCGATCTCCCTTTGCAACTGTCGGATACGCCCCTTAACTTCCGGCTTACCTTCAGTGTTTTTCAACTCATCCTTAACTTCCTGCAGAGTCATTTTCATTTTTTCAGTGTATTCATAAAGCTGATATGGGACATCAACAATAGCGACTAAAATCAACACCGCACTCAGCGCCATAAAAACCCAGATAATAATATCTAAAGCAGCATCAATAGCCGGCCTTGGCTCAAATGTAGCTAATGCCAATATATCACTACGAAGGTTCCACAAAATAATAATTGCAAAGCCACCCACTAAGGAAAATTTCGCAATCGCTTTAAACAATTCAACCAATGACTTAAGCGAAAACATACGCTTAATCCCTGCTAGCGGGCTTATTCGACTTCCTTTAGGGATAATAGAATCACCGCTGAAGTTCCATCCACCCAAGGCTATTGGCCCGACTAACGCAGCAATTAAAAGAGAGAAGAAAACACCCGCAAGCCCCAATATAGCCTCAGCTACTGAAGTTTCGAAATGAGCCAGCATTTTATTAGGATCAAAAACTGCTTGACGATCGAGAACTAGATTACTCTCGACCATACCAATCATACTATCCGCTAAAATCGAGCCGAAAATAATCACAGAGAAAACGGCCGCCATCAGCACCAGCGTCGTTGCAAGCTCTTTTGACCGGGGAACGTCACCTTTCTCACGCGCCTCCTTGATTCGCTTGGGGGTGGGGTCTTCTGTTTTTTCTTGTCCAGATTCTTCAGCCATAGCGTTTCCTTAAAGAAATAACTGCTCAATGTAATCCAAGACAAAACTAGAGATTCTCATGTACTGATCAAGAAAACCGCCTAGATTAACCCAGTTTATAAATAAACCTAGCACCATCGTAAATGGAAAACCAACCGCAAGAATATTTAACTGTGGTGCAGCTCGAGACATAATGCCAAATGCCATGTTAACAACTAACAAGGCTGTTACCGCAGGCAAAGCCATTAACATTGCGGCAGAGAACATCCAGCTCCCAGACATCGCTACCCGCCAGTAACTTTCCCTATTAATGGCAGACAAACTCACAGGAACAACATCAAAGCTCCTTACAATAATCTCTATCATCACTAAATGTCCGTTTAGTGAGATAAATATCATCATAATCAGGGTGAGATAAAACTGCCCCAACATAACAACAGATATACCATTCGTAGGATCCGTCATGGAAGCAAAACCCAAACCCATCTGCATAGCAATCATTTGACCGCCCAATACAAATATCTGGTAAAAAATCTGAAAGAGAAACCCTAGCATTGCACCAACAAGTATCTGCTGCCCAATAATTAGATAAGTATTTGCGCTCAATGCATCAAATACAGGCATCACAGGTAACAAGGGGGAAACCACAACAGCCAAAGCTAACGCAAGCATCATCCTCACTCGCGCATTAACTAGCTGACTTCCCAAAAGAGGAACTGCCATAAAAAATGAAGCGATACGAAAGAAGGGCCAGAGAAAGGCGGATACCCATTGCTCAATTTGTAGAACACTAAGCTCAAACAAAAGACTATCCTATTAAATAAGGAATATTTTTTATCAACCCGGAGAAGTGTTCCATCAGCTGATTCAGAATCCAAGGTCCAGCCCACATAATCATTAAAATCGTCATTAATAAACGCGGCAAGAAACTTAAAGTCTGTTCGTTGATCTGGGTAGCTGCCTGAAAAGTAGACACGATCAAGCCTACAATAAGGCTCGGCACGATAATAACTGAGACCAAAAGTACTATCAGCCAAAAAGCCTCACCAAAAATACTAAGCACCACTTCTGGAGTCATAAAACTCTCCCGGAATTGACCACTTTAGATCCCAAAACTTGCCGCCAAGGTTCCTATCACTAACGCCCAACCATCAATCAAAACGAATAGCATTATTTTAAAAGGCAAAGAGATAATAACAGGTGACAACATCATCATACCCATAGCCATCAAAACACTGGCAACCACAAGGTCTATCACCAAAAACGGAATAAACAGCATAAAACCTATCTGAAACGCCGTTTTCAATTCACTCGTAACAAACGCGGGTACCAAAACAGTAAAAGGAATTTGCTCAGGACTGTCCACTGCTGGCGTATCAGAGATCTTCATAAATAAGCCTAGATCACTCTCCCTTGTTTGCAGCATCATAAAGTCACGAAAAGGACCGCTTGCTTGCTGAAAAGCCTCAATAACTGTCAACTCCTCACTAATATAAGGCTGCACTGCATCTGCATAAACCTTATCGAGTACAGGCGTCATAATAAACAAAGTCAGGAACATCGACATACCAACCATGATTTGGTTCGATGGTGTTTGCTGTAAACCCAAAGCCTGTCGCAATATAGCAAAGACAATAATAATCCTAGCAAAGGAAGTCATCATCATGACCATAGCTGGTATGAATGTCAGCATGGTCATCAGTGCGAGTACTTGCAAAGTCACACTGTAATTTGTCGACCCATCCTCTGTGGTTGTTAAAGTCAAAGCAGGAATCCCTACATCGGCGGCCTGAACTGCAGAAGGCAAAAATACTGCGGATAAGAACAGTAAAAACGGCAATAACTTATTCATCATTTTTACCGTCCGGTTTATTCTGTCTCTGCTTTACAACCTCAGCCAAACGTTGCGAAAAACTCTCTTTTTTAACATCTCCCAGCTCAAGCTCTCCCTCCTCGAATGCATGAAGCTGAGACACTCGCCCTGGGGCCACACCTAATAGCAAATGCTGTTTTCCGACTTTGATTAAAATAGCTTTCTCACGAGAACTTAGCGGTAGAACACCGATGACACTCATATTTTTTGTCATGGGCGAAATCCCCGAAAAACGCTTTAATGCCCACGACAAGATTAAAATCACGGCTATAACAACAACCATACCTACGGCAAGCTGAGTTAATGCCTCTCCAGAGAAAGGTTCTTTAAAAGAAGTCGGAGTCTCAGTAAGAGCGGATGAAGTAGAGACAGCAGAAGACGTACTGCCTTCTGCAAATAAGAAACTAGGAAAAAAAACGGCAACGAAAAGAAGAATATGACGCATATCCAGTTATTTCAAACGTTTAATACGTTCTTGAGGGCTGATAACGTCTGTTAACCTAATACCATAACGATCGTTCACAACAACAACTTCGCCATGAGCAATTAACGTTCCGTTTACCATCACATCTAACGGCTCACCGGCAACACGGTCCAGTTCAATAACTGATCCCTGATTCAACTGTAATAAATTACTAATAGGAATATCAGTTTGACCAACTTGCATCGATAAAGTAACCGGAATATCCAGAATCACATCAAGCTTAGGATCCGAAACAGGTGTTCCTTCATCTTGCAACTCATCAAGCTCTACAGATTCGCCCGTAACACCGGTGGCCGCCAGTAACTCATCGGGATCAACAGCTCCCGCCTCTTCCGTTACTTGCTCCTCCATAGCAGCAGCCCACTCATCTGCCATAGCTTGCTGGTCTTCAGTTTCATCACTCATCTACATTTGCTCTCTAATGAACTACTTACACACTTATTTAGGGCGTACTATCTGATCTACAATTTTAACCGCCAAATTACCACGGGAAACCCCCATAGTGCAGTTATAAACCGGAACTTTGTTGGCTTTTAATTCAAAATTTTCAGGTAACTCTATTGGGATAATATCGCCCTTTTCTAATTCAAGCACATCCCTCAAGGTCATATCCTGTTCCGCCACTGACATCTCTAGAGGCAAACGAGCCATCAAGATATCCCGCTGTAATGCGACCTGCCAGCGTTCATCTTTCTCATCTTCGCTATTCTGGAATCCAGAAACCAGCAGATCTCGTATAGGCTCCAACATAGAGTAAGGCATAGCCACATGAAACTCTCCAGAACCACCTTCAAGATCAACCTGAAAAGTACTCACAACAACAACTTCTGTCGGATTAATGACGTTAGCCATGGCTGGATTCATTTCATGGCCGAGATGTTCGAAAGTAAGCTCCTTTACAGGGCTCCATGCCTCTTCCAAATCTAAAAAGAATTGCTCTAGCGCTTTATGAATAAGACGGGTTTCAGTTGGTGTGAATTCACGGCCTTCAATTTTCGCATGCCGCCCATCTCCACCAAAAAAGTTATCCACAAGTTTAAAAACAAGCTTCGCATCCATAATAAAGAGCGCGGTGCCCCTTAAAGGTGAAACGCGAATTAAGTTCATACTTGTTGGCACATAAAGCGTATGAATATAATCCCCGTACTTCATCACCTGTACACCACCCACGGTAACATCAGCTGCGCGGCGCAAGAGATTAAAAATACTTATACGGGTGTAACGAGCAAAACGCTCATTGACCATTTCCAGCGTAGGCATCCTGCCACGCACGATACGCTCATGACTTGCCAAGTCATAAGTTCGGACCTCACCCTCTTCGACCTCAGCTTCTTCTGAAGTCTCAACATCACCATCATCAACCCCATGAAGCAGGGCATCAATTTCATCCTGTGATAGTAGATCCTTAACTGACATCTAGCCTAATTCCTTAAACAAACATAACCGCATTACTGCATGACCATATTGGTAAAGAGAATGGTTTCAACACCAGGCTTACCTATCTTCTCTTGCATAATTTCACGCACAAGATCAGTAGAGCTATCTTGCAAAGCAAGTTTACCCTCTAGAGATTGCAGTTCCCTATAGTTTTGTGTGCTATATAAATTATTTAGTCGAGAAACAATCAACGGCATATGCAATGTCATGGCATCATGAACCGCTTGATCTCTGCTTTTTGCCTCAACATATAACTGCATGTAGTGTGGACGATTGTCCTCAGATTGAAGGGTCACCACAAACATAGGCTTGCCGCCCATTGTTCTTACCTTGGTGTAAATTGCTTCCGCTCTAACCGGTTCAGCTGGAGCAGCCTCTTCAGTCTCTGCTGAATCATCACCACCCAATAAGAAAAGAGCTGCCGCTGCACCGCCTCCGCCGACAATAACCAATGCGACAACGCCAATAATAATCCACTTTAACTTTGAAGGCTTTTTCTCTGCACCCTCTTCTGCGCTTGGTTCTTGCTCTTCAGCCATCTATAGATCCTCAACAACATGCCAGCATCATTGAATGATGCCTTAACTGTAAATAACGGTATCTACCTAATATAACACACTGATTTTAAGGCTGAAGATCAAGAACAATAAAAACAAGCGTTTTTATCTTGAACTGATTACTTTAAGCGCTCATTCTAACTATCTATCTACGCATAATAATCAACCAAAGAAATTGATTCAGCTCCTTCAGTCGCTGCAGTTTCTTCTGAATTTTCAGAACCATCTCCCATATATTGATTAGTTGAGGATCCTCCCTCACCCTGCTCTGCCAATTGCTCACGTCTTTGCTGATCCGCGGATTGATCTGCAACCTCAGAATCTTGAAGCGCTAAGCCTTGCTCAGCAAACATCTCGCGCAACCTAGGCAAACTTTGTTCAACAGCATCTCGAACATGCGCATGCGGAGAAGTAAAACTCAAACTGACCTGATCCTGATTAACATTCACCCTGATACTTAAAGAACCTAATTCAGGTGGATCCAATTTAATCTCAGCAACCCGCATGTTTTGAGCGGATATCATTATCGCTCGCTCACCGAGTGCATTTTTCCAAGCGGGCGTATTGACCTGAACATGCTGCGGCATCATCAAATTCTGCGCATCAGAGACTGTTTTTTGAGTTTGAGTAGGCTGTGCTGTAGTTTGCGTTTGCGCTACAGAAGTTAACGCCTCCATACGCTGATTAAACCCAGTATCAACCACTTTTTCATTTGAAGAGACTTTCTGCATAAGCTGTTGAGTCAACTCCAATGCATTACCGAACTTCTCTGAAGGCGCAGCATCGAACATAGGTTTTAGCAAACCATCAGATTTCATAGCAGGATTAGTAATAGATCCCTTTGCAGCCAAATCAGCTAACTGAGCATTTTTATCTAACGCTTTTGACTGGAAGGTATCGACAACAGGCGTAACCCTCTTTACAGGCTCCTCTAAATCCATACTTTCCGAATCAGATTGAGAGATGACAGGAGCAGGAACTGAAGCCTGCGCAACACCTTTATCCCTCTCACCTGAAGTCACAACTGCATTTGCAGTGGTTACTGGATCAGTTGACGCAACAACCGAAGCTTTTTGCGTGCTAGCCGCAGAATCAGCTACACGTGATATTACTTGCTCTACTACACGTTGCTGCTCCGCCGCTGCCGCTCTAGACTCAATTGCAACAGGAGCAACTGGCGCGCCCTTATCAACCAGGCCTTGCACAGCGTCATCAACCTGTACAGCTCTATCAACAGAAGCACCTAGCGCATCAACCACAACCTTCTTAATCTGATCAGCTGATTCACTATGTGTAGAGCCTGATTGCTGAAGATTAGATGCCAGCTCTACTAACTTTTGCAAGCCTGATAATTCATTAGTGTCTTCACTACGCAACCAACGCCCTTCATCGTCGCGCAAAAAGCGACCATTTTCATTAGTAGGCAATAGGATCGGCGCGCCGACAACACCAGCAGTAAACAGCTCATCTATATCACCAACAACACCAGATGACTGAGCCTCTTCGCTATCAGAAGGATTTACACTGCCTGAAGTAAGGGACTCCTCTTCAGGCAATACAGGTTTGCGTTCTGCATATTGTCGAAGGGCCTGTATAAGTTCAGCGCTAATCTCTGAGGGTAATTGCTCACTGCCTTCAACTCGCTGCTCAAGCATTTGGGCAACATATAACATTTGCTGCTGCATCAAAGCCTGAGACGATAGCTCTTCACTATCAGAAGGCGGCAATGCAGTACCCGATTGCGGCAAAAAAGCGCCGGCTTTTAACAAACCAGACTCAGGCACACTTTCACCCTGCTGACTTAGCATCGAGCTAAAGTTACCAAACAAACCACCACCAGACCCAGCAGGCCCAGCACCTTGAGGTAACACAGAAAGATTTAACGTTAACAGCCCACCGCCGGCAGGCATTGACAATTGCTCACTCATTTTAGGCTCCTATATTTTGCCTAATCTAATAAAAGCAAAAAGAGGGCCAAACTTTACAAGAAAGAGGATTTAGTAATTTGCGCTCGCTCATCAAGCTGCTTTTGAAGGGACTTTTCTTCTTCTTTTCTTTCAGTATCCAAAGCTTTATCCGTAAGCTTCTGCATACCTTTAACCTTAGCGTATGCTTCCTTCCAATGCTTTTCTACAGCTTCTAACTCACGTAAGTTCTGCTCAATCGCCGTTACCTGAGTGTCTTTGGCATCCTGAATTTTTTGCATAAAAGCCTGCTGCGCATGAAGCTGGGCTCCCGTGCATCCTTCAGAATTTACGCCTAAATAGTTTTGCTGATACTCCGACATATACTGATCAAGCTGCCCCATTGTTCTCTGATCCTGCTCAACTCGCTGACGACTAGCAGCCAAAAACTGGTCAGCCTGCTGTTTTTTTCGTTCAGCAAGATCAAGCACCAACTGTAGACGTTTTGAGCGTTTATTCATTTCTGCAGACCATTAGTTACTGGGCGGCGTAACTGTTGATTTTGCTCAGGAGCTGACGGAGGTGGAGATAAAACCATAACCATCTGCTGCATCGAAGGAATTAACTGAAATGACTCATTAATACCTTGACGTAAGTAAGCGGTCATCGAAGGAAGGTTCTCCATCACAAAATCAGTATCAGGGTCGCTACCTTTCACATAAGCTCCCACATTAATCAAATCTTCATTTTGACGGTATTTTGAGTATAGCTGCTTAAAACGCATCGCCATCGTCAGATGATCAGCATCAATAATTTGCGGCATTGCTCGACTGATAGAAGCTTCAATATCAATAGCTGGATAATGTCCTTGTTCAGCCAACTGGCGTGACAAAACCACATGCCCATCTAAAATCGCACGCGCAGAGTCAGCAACAGGGTCCTGCTGGTCATCCCCTTCAGTCAATACGGTATAAAATGCGGTGATGGATCCACCACCCTCTTCACCATTACCAGCCCTTTCAACCAACTTGGGGATCTTAGCGAATACTGAAGGCGGATAACCTTTTGTAGCTGGAGGCTCACCAACCGCTAAAGCAATTTCACGCTGAGCCTGAGCATAGCGAGTGAGCGAGTCCATCAACAACAATACATTTTTTCCTTGATCACGAAAATACTCAGCAATACGTGTAGATAGCTGTGAAGCACGCAGTCGCATTAAAGGGGAGTCATCCGCAGGGGAAGCAACTACGACAGACCTTTTGAGCCCTTCGGCTCCCAAACTATGTTCAATAAACTCTTTAACTTCACGACCACGTTCACCAATAAGCCCAACAACAATGATCTCCGCCTCAGTGAAACGAGTCATCATCCCAAGGAGTACAGATTTACCTACACCACTACCTGCAAACAGCCCCATTCGCTGCCCACGTCCAACCGTAAGTAACCCATTAATTGTACGAATACCCACATCAAGCGGCTGCTTGATCGGTTCACGCATCAATGGATTAATTATTTCACCCGTGAGGCCAGTTTCTGCCTCAGGCTGTAACGGCCCTTTACCATCAATAGGTTTGCCTACACCGTTTAATATACGCCCTAAAAGCGTCATTCCTACAGGGACTTTCCCCGACTCCGATGACGCAATAACACGCGTTCCAGCTTGTAAACCATCGATTGGATAAAGCGGCATCAAATAGATGCGATCTCCAGAGAAACCTACGACTTCAGCCTCGATCTGCTGATCTTTAGAGAGCTCGATAAAACAACACTCACCGACAGCGCACTTGATGCCAACAGCTTCGATTGTTAGACCTATCATGCGAGTGATACGACCTTCAACACGGGGACGGGAAGGTTCTAAACGGTGATCAGAATAGCGGGACAGTCTATCGAGAAGTTTACTCATTATCGTCAGAAGTTTGGTGACTTACATTGTTACGAAATTGCTCAACAACACTAGAAAAACGACTTTCAACCTCATGCTGAATAAGAGTACTCTCAGTTTTCAGGCGAAAACCTCCAGCTGTCAGATTCGGCTCACTCTCGATAACTACGCCAGACGGAAAATTAGCTTGCTGCAAAAACTCAACATCAGCATCATTAACCATAAGCTGAATATTGGATATTGGATCAGGCAGCTGCTCTAGAGCTTGATGAATAGAAGCTGCCAACAGATCCTTACGCGTCTCCAACTCTGTTTCAACAACCGCCGAAGCAAGTGAAGTAACCAACTGAATAAGCTGCTCCTCGACCTCTTGAACAGATTCTTTAATCGGGTTTTGTAATTCAGCCACCATATCAGACAAGAGCTTCTGTAAGCGGAGCGTTTCCGCCTCCCCTTTCTGAAAGCCCTCTTTAAAGCCTATATCACGCCCAGAAGTTAGCCCTTCTGCACGGCCTTTTTCCTCACCCTTAAGGCGCCCTTCCTCTAGGCCAGCCGCTAACCCCTCTATACGAGCTGCCTCTCTAATAGACTCAAGCTCAGCAACAGTAATTTTCTCAGCTGCGATAACCTCTTCGACGACTGTTACTTCGGGAGCATTTTTATGCTTTAGACCCGATTCAACCACTTCACCGACTACAGGAAGAGCCCAATCAACAAAGTCCTGAGCATCTTCTGCACGGATTCTTTTATAGGCTTTAGATTCTTTAGACATGTGCTAACTACACCATCGCTTCGCCGCCGCCGCCAAGAACGATTTCGCCCTCATCAGCCAACCTACGAGCAACCGTCAACACTTCTTTCTGCGCTTCTTCAACTTCACTAACACGAACAGGACCTTTCGCCTCAAGGTCATCCCTTAGCAATTCAGCTGCTCGCTTGGACATATTTCTGAATATTTTCTCCTGCAGTGAAACGTCCGCACCTTTGAGCGCAACAACCAAGACATCGGTAGAGACTTCACGCAAAATTGACTGAATAGCTGGATCTTCGACATCCATCAAATTATCAAATACAAACATCAAATCAGAGATGCTTCCGGCAAGATGCTCATCAGATTCTTTAATGCCTTCCATTAACTCAGCTTCAATACCCGACTCAATGAAGTTCATTATATCTGCAGCCGATTTAACACCCCCTAAGGTAGCTGAGCTTGCGCCACTAGCGCCAGCAAATTGACGTTCTAGAATATCATTAAGCTCTTGCAATGCTTGAGGCTGAATACGATCCAAGGCGGCCACCCTCATCAAGATATCAAGACGTTGTTTATCATCAAAAAAGCCTAAAACACCAGCCGCCGCATCCGGCTCTAGGTAAGCAACAACAACCGCTTGAATCTGAGGATGTTCATATCGAATAATTTCTGTAATTTGACGAGGCTCCATCCAACGTAAAGTATCAAGGCCGGATGTATTTGTACTCATAAGAATACGATCAAGAAGGGTTTTTGCTTTCTCTTCACCCAGCGCCTGATTTAGCATTGAGCGAATATAGATATCATTATTGATACCAATGCCGGTTTGGTCACTGACCAAACCCATAAAATCACCAACAACGGATTCAACACGGGTTTGCGGCACGTTATTCAACTGCGCCATCGCTTCACCAATCATCTGAACCTCTTTAGGGCCCATATGTTTGAGAACTTCTGCAGCATCAGTTTCACCTAAGCTAATCAGTAGAATCGCGGCCTTATCTATCTCTCCAAGGCCCTCCTGATCTGCTCCATCACTCATCTTCGCTGCCTACCCATTGCTTTACCGCTTGCGCAACACGCGCAGGATCTTCAGCTACCATACTACGAATAGCATTAAGCTGATAATCAAAGCTTTCATTTGGTGTTGGCAATAAATCATCATCACTACCAAACGTAACCGAATCAGAAGAGAAGTCAGCACCATCTAAACCAGCAAGTTCAGCACTTACCTCACCCGCAGCACCTAAACCCGCAACGTTACCGGCAGTACCCGCAACAGCAAGATTCCGAAGAATAGGACGTAAAATGCCGAACACAAGCACAAGAACAAAGATTACCGCCATCGCCTGCTTCGCCACATCCCATACCCAATCCTCTTTCCAGATAGGTATATCTTCTGTAACAATCGGTGCTTCAGCAACAAATGGAGTATTCACTACATTGACACTATCGCCACGCAAAGCAGAATAACCCACAGCATCCTGCACAAGAATTCGTAAACGCTCTAACTCATTTTGATCCCACGGCGTTTTCAAAACCTCACCGCTTTCAGCGTTAATACTAGACAAGTCATCAACAACGACAGCCACCGTTACACGGCGAATACGTCCTTGCTGATGTTTGGTATAACTAATGGTTCTATCTAACTCATAGTTACGAGTGGCCTGTTTACGCGCAGAACCGGGCCCCGCTGCGGTTTCAACAACTCCTTCTCCTGAAGCAGCTTCCTCTGGCACACTGCTCGGCCCTGGCGGCTGATTAGAAAGCGCCCCTGGAACACCAACCGGCGCGGCACCACCAACCCTTGACTCATCCATAGTCTGTTCACTACGCAAGGCTGGCAAATCTGGATTATAAAGCTCATCAGTCTGCTCAACTGCCGTAAAATCAACATCTGCTGAGACTTCAGCACGGAAGCGTCCCATACCCACAACAGGCTGTAGAATGCTATTTACACGATTCAACATAGTCCCTTCAAGACTACGTGTATATTCCAATTGCTTAGCGGCCAACACCACATTCACATCTTTGTCACGCATATTAAGCAGGCGACCGCGCTGATCAACAACGGTGACATCTTTAACATCAAGCGATGGAATACTTGAAGCCACTAGATTTGCGATAGATGCGACTTGGTCCCTTTCAAGCTGACGACCGGAAAAAAGCTCTAAAAAAACAGAAGCGGTTGGCTTTCGTGTATCCCGAATAAACACGGTATCTTTAGGAATACCTAGATGTACCCGAGCATTACGAACAGAGGTCATACTCGCAATCGTTCGAGCTAGCTCACCCTCAAGACCACGCCTATAACGCGTAGTTTCCATAAACTGACTGGTACCAAGGCTCTGTTCTTTATCTAAAATTTCAAAACCCACTGTTTTATCAGCGGTAAAACCTTCAGATGCTAATTTCAAGCGCGCCTGATGAACATACTCATCTGGTACGAGTATGGCACGACCATCTGCATCAAAATTGTAAGGAACGTTATAAAGCTTCAGCTGCTCAATAATTTGATTAGCATCTGAGAAAGAGAGGTTACTAAATAGAACACGCTGCTCAGCCTTTTGAGACCACAAAACAACTGCAAAACCAATAGCAAC
>CERC01031386.1_pt1 | contig 25180 bp, 27 predicted proteins | sample 530921 | NCBI WGS metagenome assembly CERC01 (sample SAMEA2621099, study PRJEB7988) | marine metagenome | isolation source: saline water (ENVO:00002010), including
TATCAATGAGATAATTGCAATATGCGATACATAAAAGTAAGTGCACTCTTTCTATTCTCTGTATTCCTACTGGGTTGTGATAACGAAATACCGCCTGAAAGGATGAAGTCAGGAGAAGACCTATACAATTATTACTGTAAAGACTGCCATATGAGAAAAGGCCCTGGCGCCTATATGGAGCATTATGCTGGAAGCAAACCAATGAAGCCCTACAAAATACTTTTGTTGATTAAGTATGACTTCAAAAAAGGCCAACACAGCATGCCTACTTTTAAACAATTATCTGATAAGCAAGCTGATGCACTGGCCGAGTACATTATAGAACTGCAGAAAGCCAAAATAGAGAGTCGTTAAAACTGACAAATAGCCTAAAACTTTACACTTGGCGGTTATAGATACGGCTGATACTGTGCCTGTATCGCTTTTAGATCACTTTCATAATCACCTGTCGTTTTGAAGCTCCCTAATACGCCGCCCACCTTGTTCTTATAATCAATAAAACCCAACACAATAGGAACATCTGCCCCATGAGCAATATGGTAAAAGCCGGATTTCCAGTGAGGCACAACTGATCGAGTCCCTTCAGGCGACATCATGATACGCAGTTCATCAAACTGAGAAAAAGCCTCTACAGTAGCGCCCACCATATTTGTGGACCGTGAACGGTCAACAGGAATACCTCCCATCCAACGCATCAGCCCACCAAATGGGAATTTAAAAATGGAAGCCTTACCCATCCAATTAAGCTGAGTATTAAACGCAAAGGCGAGCATTAGACTGAACGGCATATCCCAATTCGTTGTATGAGGCGCAGCAATCATCACGCATTTTTTAAACTCTTTAGGCACCTCACCTTGGACTTTCCAGCCGAGCAACTTTAGTACCGACAATGATATAAAGCGTAAAATAGGATAGACAACGGGGGTTGAGAACATGGTTTTATGCTGCATAGCGACTCCCCAATACAGATACGCACATATGATATTTAGTTTGACTCAACAGCAATTATTTTAGCTTTACCATCAGCGGTTAGATTAAGGTCCAAACTAACTCTATACCAGTCAAATGAGATATCTACCTCACTAGCATCGATTGACACCTGCCATTCTTGATCACCCATCTGCCAATCAACCTGTGCAGTTTCCCCACGTAACTCTCTTTCCTTAAAACGGAAAGCACAGAATCCTTCAGGGGCCACTTGCTTACAGACTATCTTACTGCGTGTAGACAACACCTCGATTTTAACGCTAGTTAAAGTCTGATTAGATAGATTGACAACGTTGACCTGATCAAGCTGAACTGGCCCTCTTAAAGGCTGTGCATTCTGAGCACAGCCAACTAAAACGAGTAAAGTAAGAGCGATCAGTAATTTAATCATAGGATTGGTATCACGAGCGACCTATAAAGAGTTAAAAACAGTTACCTTCCTAAGCTACACCTAATACCCAAGCCATTAAAGGAATCCAAGTATCTTTTACTCTTTTCACTACCAAAAAACTGCTAGAAATAGCTCAAGCTTCCGTGACTGACACTCTATATAAAGCAGTCGGCGCTAATCTACGTACTGATGCACGACCTCTGTCGCCCACTTAATATTGTCATGCAAAGGACAGCGCTCACATACCTGATCAAGAAACACCTGTTTCTCCTGATCATTTAAATCAGCATCAATATGCGCTTCTACTCTTACCTGCTGAAACCCTACACGATCATCCGTTGATTGCCCCATTAACCCCTTAGGATTAAGGTCAGCTTCAACCTTAATTTCCATCGAGCGCAGATTAATTTTTTGCTGACCTGCAGCAATACGTCCAATACTGCCAATACAACCCGCTAAGGAAAACAGGAAAAATTCCAATGGAGTAGGACCTTCATCTGTACCGCCACTTGCCCGAGGTTGATCAATGGTGACTTTATGATCGCGAATATCTGCGCGTATAGCCCAACCTTCATTCATATTAGCGGTAACAGAAATTGTTTTTGTACTCATAATGAACCTTAAAACCATTAAATTAGGCAAATCTAATATATAGAATTTCAAAGTTAAACGGTAAGATTAAAAAGCAATAAAAAAGGCCGTTATAAGAACGACCTTTGTGTAAAACTACTAGGCTAGAAAATTAACCAACCTTCTCACCTTTAGCTTGTAGATCAGCATGATAAGAAGAACGTACTAATGGACCACAAGCGGCATGGGTAAAACCAAGCTCTTTTGCTATACGTCCAAACTCATCAAACTCCTCAGGAGTCACAAAACGCTCAACTTTAAGATGATTACCACTCGGCTGTAGATACTGGCCAATAGTCAACATATCAACATCATGGGCACGAAGATCCTTCATCACCTCGATGATTTCCTCATTTGTTTCACCAATGCCCACCATCAAACCTGACTTAGTACGTACCTCTGGGTTCTTCGCTTTATATTTTTTCAATAAGCGTAAGGACCATTCATAATCAGAGCCGGGACGAACCGCTTTATATAAACGCGGTACCGTCTCCATATTATGATTCAATACATCTGGAGGAGTTTCGGTCAGAATATCAATCGCGATATCCATGCGCCCACGGAAATCGGGCACCAAAATTTCCATCTCGATCGTAGGTATTTGCTGACGTGTCTCGCGTACACAATCTGCGAAATGCTGCGCGCCACCATCACGAAGATCATCACGATCTACGGAAGTCACCACTACATAACGAAGCCCCATATCTGCGATAGCGACCGCCATCTCATAAGGCTCATTCTTATCAAGCGCATTAGGGCGGCCATGTGCCACATCACAGAATGGACAACGGCGCGTACAAATGTCCCCCATAATCATGAATGTTGCAGTACCGTGGCTGAAACACTCACCAAGGTTCGGACAGCTAGCTTCTTCACAAACAGAGGATAGCTTGTGCTTTCTCAGTTTATCCTTAATACGTTTAACTTCTGCACTTGAACCCATTCGAACACGCAACCAATCTGGCTTACGTGGCATATCGCTTTTCTCAGTAGGGATCACCTTAACTGGAATACGATCGACTTTGTCAGCACCACGTAATTTTACGCCCTGCTGTACACGCTTTTTAGCTGTCGTTTGTTTTTTTTCTTCAGACATTTAGGCTCAATCCAGTGTGTTTAGCCGAGTAACTTCTGAATACCCGAGCTTGCTTATCAAATTAGTTAGTAAACGCTGGGTAGCGTCGACCTGATCAAGATCATCTACCAGCATTCCTAACTGTGTCATCGCCATGCCAGCATAACCGCATGGGTTTATTCTTAAAAACGGCTCTAAATCCATCGAAAGATTTAATGCCAGCCCATGAAATGAGCAACCGCGTCGAACCCTTAAACCCAACGAGGCTATTTTACTATTATCAACATACACACCCGGCGCATCAGGCTTAGCATAAGCATTCACCTGATACTCAGCCAATGTATCAACAATAGCGTCTTCCATAATCGTGACGAGTTCACGAACACCCATTTTCTTTCGTTTCAAATTCAACAAAAGATAAATGATTGCTTGCCCAGGCCCGTGGTACGTTACCTGTCCACCACGGTCAACCTGAACCACTGGAATGTCTCCAGTGCCTAGCAAGTGCTCAGCTTTTCCAGCTTGGCCTTGAGTAAAAACAGGCTCATGCTGTAACGACCAAATTTCATCTGCATCAGTCTCGTCACGCTCATTAGTGAACTGCTGCATTTTATGCCATGTAGGCTCGTAGGGCTGTAAATCTAGCTCACGTACAATCAGCTGAGAAGATGTCATCAAATTACCATTTTTACGCGATCAGAAGCGATCAATGCTTCATGCAGAGCAGAAAGCTGCTCTACACCTTGCGCAGTAATCGTAAATCTTACTGACTGAAAATTGCCATTGCGACTATCTTGCACTGTCACTGTTGATAGGTCTAAATCAGGCACATGAACTTGAACAGTTTCAATAACAAACCCACGAAAGCCTTCGTCATTCCTACCGACAACCTTTATAGGGTAGTTAGGGCAAGGAAATTCAATTTTAGGTGCTTCTTGCTGCTTACCAGTCATCTTTACTCTACCAATAACTACCGACCCGTCATCAGCTTACGCTGAACGTCGGTAAATAATTCAAACATTTTTTGCCACACAGGGCCCTTCTGACCATTGCCAATCTGCTGACCATCAATCTCAATAACGGGAACAATACCCCGGGTTGAACTAGAGACCCAAACTTCATCTGCTGACAACAGTCGATCATAATCAATATCACTCTCTTGAAACTGTATGCCATGCTTATCCGCTAGCTCAAGAATAAGCTCACGGGTGATACCCCCTAAAATCTCAGAACTCCGCTTAGGGGTATACAACACACCACGCTTCACAATAAACAAGTTACAGGCAGAGCCTTCGGTTAGTTTTTCGTCGCGTGAAAACAGTGCCTCTTGCACACCTTCATCTTTCGCTTGCTGTAAAACCAATATATTAGGCAGTAAGCATGTTGATTTAATATCACATCGATGCCAACGAAGGTCTTCTGTAACGATCGCCTTTAACGACACCACATCATCAACACCAGCCTGCCAAATATCTTTTATTTCTGTGCAGCATGCAAAAACTGTGGGCTGTAGAGAATCATCATAAGCATGACTACGCTTACCCGCACTTCCCCGAGTCACCTGTAGATAAACAGAAAGATTTCCCCCTCCATTTTTACTCACAAGCTGCTCTAATATTCCAACCCAATCCTGATCATTCTGTATGCGTACCGCTCTTAAACTGTGATTCAAACGGCCAATATGCTCATCAAGGCGAAAGCCGACTCCCTGATAAAAAGGAATCACTTCATAAACGCTATCACCAAAGAGAAAACCTCTATCGAAAACAGAGACTTTAGCTTCCTGCTCCGGTAAAAACTCACCGTTAAGATAAACTATATTCATATCACCTAAACGCAAATACCCGCATCTACTCAGTAAATGCGGGCATCCTTGCAATTATCAAAGGGGCTCCGACTAAAGAGAAGCCATCTTTGACGCATTAACCAATCAAGCTAGTAAAAAAAAGCAAAATTGCATGCCAAATTCGTTTTAGCAATCCAGCTTCAGGAATCGCATCCATCGAGACTAGAGGGACTTCCGTCACCAACTCACCTTCTAAAGTAACTCGCACTTTGCCAAGTTCTTGCCCTTTAGCAATCGGTGCAGTAATAACTCGGTCTATATCCATTGTAGCTTGTAATTTATCCGCTTGGCCGCGAGGAATAGTGACAGATAATGATTCCGTCACTCCCATACGCAGTTGATCACGCGTACCCGACCACACTTTTGCGGTATTTAAGACCACATCATTTTCATAAAGCTTGTGTGTACGATAATAACGGAATGCATAAGAGAGTAATTTCTGACTTTCACGGGCACGTGCTTCTTCATCTTTAGTACCCAATACAACTGAAATCAGCCGCATACCATCACGTTTAGCTGAAGCGACCAAACAATAGCCTGCGGCATCGGTATAACCTGTTTTCAAGCCATCAACGGTTTTATCACGCCAAAGCAATTTATTACGGTTTGGCTGACGAATTTTATTGTAGGTAAAGTACTTCTCCGAATACATTCCATAATGTTCAGGGAAATCCTGAATAATCGCTTTTGCTAAAACCGCAAGATCAAAAGCAGACGAGATATGACCCTCCCCAGGAAGACCTGTCGCATTCAGAAAGTTGGTATTCTTCATACCAAGTAAACGGGCATGCTGATTCATTAGATCCGCAAATGCCGCTTCACTGCCTGCGATGTGCTCTGCTGCAGCCACTGATGCATCATTACCCGACTGGATAACGATTCCTTTCATCAGGTCACCTAAGCGCACTTGAGTACCCTCACGGATAAACATTCGAGAGCCCTGAGTTCTCCAGGCCTTTTCGCTCACTAGAACTAAATCTTCTTCGCCCACATTCCCTTTGCTTAGCTCATACTCAAGAATGTAAGCCGTCATCATCTTCGTCAGACTAGCAGGCGCAAAACGAGTGTTCTCATTACGAGCAGCAATCACCTTTCCCGTGTCCGCATCGATAACCAGATAAGCTTTAGCGGCAATCTGTGGCTCCGCTGGAATTAAGCTCGTCGCAGCACCGGCACTGAGCACTGAAAATGCAAAAAATAATGTACAGAAAAACTTTGAAGCCTTATTAAACATTGTCATCCAAACTGGTTAAAGAGATCTGCTGACCTGTACACATACCCCTATAAGAGGTAACAAGGTACTGACTGATCTCATCGTTATTTAAAGTCCACTTATACGCCGTGAATTACTCTACTTAAGCAATCAAGGGAAGTCTACAATACGTGGGTTAGCATAGCCCATTTGTTCCACTTGCTGGACTAAACCGGATAAAGAAGTAGTACTCTTTAGCGGTCCGACCTGCACTCTATGTAATTCGTGCCCTTGGCTATTTTTTACAGGGCGAATAATGACGGCAAAATCCGTCAGTAAAGGCCGCAGTTGGCTTTCAACATATTCAGCTGCTGAACGTGTAGAATACGCACCTACTTGTAAATACCGCCCAGTCACCGATGGCTGGACAGCATTTGAAGCTGGCGCCACTACAGCACCTGTCTTTTGCCAAGCACGTGGATCAATCGCTTCAATACGGACATTCGCCGTACCTTTACTCAGCATATCTAATCTAGAGGCCGCCGCATAAGACAGATCAATCATTCTATCTCCATGGAAAGGTCCACGATCATTTACCCTTACAACAACCTGACGGTTATTATCGACATTGGTCACCTTCAAGTAGGTAGGTAAAGGTAAGGATTTGTGAGCAGCGGACATTTTATACATATCATAGACTTCACCATTAGATGTTTTATGTCCATGAAACTTGCGACCATACCAAGAAGCGGTACCTGTAGCGACATATCCCTGCGCGTTGGGCATCACATAATACTGTTTGCCGAGTACAGTATAAGGGCTTTTATTTCCGCCCCTACTTTTAGGTTCAACTCGAGGAACAGCATCTTTTACACGAGACACATCTACAGGCCGTTCCGGCGCTTTATCATGCTTCATCGAGTAGCGCCCGCTATTACTGCCAGTTGAAGAACACCCGACCAACATAACGATAAATGCAAAAACCAATAGTTTGTTTAACATTATCTACTCTTAATTTTTGTTAGCCGTAGTAACAGATTTGTCATAAGCCATTTTAATCTGTTCGCTCAAGCGATAAACAGCCATCGCATAAAGTTTGCTGTGGTTATAACGAGTTATCACATAAAAGTTATGCAAACCTAACCAATATTGTTCATCCTGACCTAATTCTAAACGCATTAAAATAGCTTTTTCATCGGGTAATAAAGTCAGCTGCGGATCCACCCCCCGCTGCTGCCAATCGGCGAGTGTAAGTTCAGGAATTAGTCCCGCACGACCTTTACTAAGCCAAGCATCATCTACTTTCTGACTAAACGAAACACCACTGATAACGGGTTCACCTGGCGTCCATTTATGCTCTGCAAAATAATTAGCTACGCTGCCTATCGCATCTTTCTTATTTGCCCAAATATCTCTTTGACCATCTTGATCAAAGTCGATTGCAAAGCTTCGATAGCTTGACGGAATAAATTGACCAAAACCCATCGCGCCAGCATAAGAACCTTTCAGCGCGGTAACATCAACACTCTCTTCTCTAACCAATATTAAATATTCTTTTAATTGGCCTAGAAAAAAATCACTACGGCGCGGGTAATCAAACCCTAAGGTCGCTAATGCATCGAGTACTCGGTAGCTACCCATAATCCGACCATAACGAGTTTCTACACCAATAATAGAAACAATTATTTCCGCTGGTACCCCGTAAGTTTTTTCAGCTAAAGCCAAGGCCTCTTTATTTTCTTTCCAAAACTGGACGCCTTGATTAATACGCTTCTGACCTAAAAATATCTTTCGGTACTCGCCCCAAGTTAGGCTTTTTTCTGCTGGACGTGAGATCGCTTTTAGAATGGACTGCTGTCGCTTAGCTTGGCCGAGTACATCTTTAACATAAGCCTCATCAAAACCTTCGGCTTTCATATCTTCAATAAATTGTTGAGCGCGAGGGTAATCTACATATGACCCAGCCCCTACAGGAGCCGCTATAGCAGGAGTTGAAGTGAGTTTAACCTTAGACGATGACTTGTCTTTACTACTGTTTTCAATCTGTACAGCAGGTTCTGCTGCGTTCTTCTCAGCGGTTGCTGAACAACCGGTTAAAACTAAGCCCGCTGTCACAACTGCGGTAAATAATGAACATGGTTTCATTCCTGAACCCTCAACAAAAAATAGACACATAAAAACACATACTAGATTCTACTTAATCAATCACTACGGGAACCTTATTAGCGAATCTAGCTGTACACAACACCATTCATTTTAAAAGCATGGTTCGGTAACTATGAACAGACATTATCATGCCAAACCCCGCCATTAACGTTACTATCGACGTACCACCATAACTAACCAAAGGCAGGGGCACCCCCACAACAGGTAGCAAGCCACTCACCATACCAATATTCACAAAAACATACACAAAGAATGTTAAAATCAAACTACCCGCTAGCAACCGTCCAAAGCTATCTGGTGCCCTTGCTGCTATCACCAAACCACGCGCTATAATAAGCAGATAAAGCGTTAGCAGAATACTGACACCGATAAAACCAAGCTCTTCGGCAACAACGGCAATAATAAAATCGGTGTGCGACTCGGGTAAAAAGTCCAACTGTGACTGAGTCCCGCTTAACCAGCCCTTACCATCAATACCACCGGAACCAATCGCTGTCTTTGATTGAATAATATTCCAGCCTGATCCCAACGGATCACTCTCCGGATCAAGAAAAGTAAGCACTCGCTGCTTCTGATAGTCCTTCATTACAGCCCACAGCCCCGGTAGTGCTGCAGCTGCCAAACCTAAAGCAGTAAAGATATATCGCCATAAAATGCCCGATAACAACAATACAAATACACCCGAAGCCGCAATCAGCAGTGATGTACCAAGGTCCGGTTGCTTCATAATAAGTAAAGTTGGCATCCCAATTAATACCAAACTAATAAAGATGTGCTTAAATCGGGGTGGCAAAGGTCGATGAGCCAAATAAAATGCAACGGTGAGCGGCAAAACAAGCTTCATAATTTCAGAGGGCTGAAACCTAAATCCAGGCAATGCAATCCAGCGCTGCGCCCCTTTTGCACCCACACCAAACAAGATAACGCAAACCAGTAAACCGATCCCAACTACGTACAACCACGGAGCCCAACGCCCTAATAAGCGCGGAGTCAGCTGCGCTAAAAAGACCATCACACAGAATCCAGCCCCCATGCGAATCGCCTGACGGTTAACGTAACCCATATCCTGTCCGGAGGCGCTGTAAAGAACAAACAAGCCAAAACCACAGAGCATTAGCAATAACAGCAACAGCCATCCATCTAGTCGGGTATAACTCCAAAGGCTTGGGCGCTGCCGAAGATGATCATGAGCTTCCGGCATATAGCGCTCAAATTCGCGACTATTCATTGCTCGCGACCTCTTCCTCTGATGGGTCTATTCCTAACAGATATGCATCCATAACCTTACGCGCTATCGGCGCCGCAGTGGTTGATCCACCCCCACCATTTTCCACAATCACAGCGACCGCTATTTGCGGATCATCGAGAGGGGCAAAGGCAATAAATAACGCATGGTCTCGATGAATTTCCGCTAGTTTTTCCGCATCATAAACTTCATCTTGCTTAATGCCGACAACTTGGGCCGTACCCGTTTTACCTGCTATTTCATAACTGGAATTCGCACCTGAACGACGTGCGGTACCGCGCTTAGAATGCATTACATCACGCATACCTTTAATGATGTCATCCCAATGTTCATCTTTATTAAGAACCACATCCGCAGGCGGAGACTTACTGCCAGAAAAATCTGCCATTTCAAGCACTTCAGTACCCGCATCATTAATTTTTTTAGTCCCTTTTAGCATACGTGGCGCAATCCATTCACCTCGATTAGCTATCACGGCCGTTGCAGTCGCTAGCTGAAGTGGCGTTGATACAAAGAAACCTTGCCCGATACTCATATTCAAAGAGTCACCTGTATACCAAGGCGCTTTACGGGCGCGCTTTTTCCACTCTTTCGAAGGCAAAATAGCACCCAGCGCTTCTGGTAGATCCAAACTAGTGACTTGCCCAAAACCAAACATACCAAGGTATTTAGACATCGGATCAACACCCATTTTATGCGCTACATCGTAAAACCAAGTATCACAAGATTGGGCAATGGAATCATACATATCGACACGTCCATGCCCTGTTTTTTTCCAGTCCCGATATTTACGACCGCCATGGGTCAATGTATACCAACCATGGTCAAAAATAGAATAAGTCGGTTTAACAATGCCACTATCAATCGCAGAGAGCGCCACTATTGGCTTTATCGTAGAGCCTGGAGGATAACGCCCCCTGATAGCACGGTTAAATAGAGGAAGATCCGCTGATTCACGCAAAGCGTTATAATTTTTATAAGAGATTCCCGTCACAAACATATTAGGGTCATATGCAGGTGTAGAGACCATTGTCAAAAGCCCACCGGTTTTGGGATCAATCGCAACAACAGAGGCTCGACGCCCGACCAAGAGTTTCTCTGTGATCTGTTGCAACCGAAGGTCTAAATGCAGAACAATATCTTTACCAGGTCTTGGGTCTGTCCGCTCCAGTACGCGCATAACTCTGCCACGCGCATTGGTTTCCACTTTTTGAAAACCCACTTCGCCATGAAGTTTATCTTCATAAAACTTTTCGATGCCTAACTTGCCAATATAATGCGTCGCGGCGTAGTTAGTTGGATCAACCTTTGCTAATTCCTTCTCGTTAATTCGCCCAACATACCCCATTGCATGTACAAGAGAAGCACCATAAGGATAATAACGAATCAACTCGGCCTCTACCCTAACGCCCGGGAGTCGATGATAATTAACAGAGATTTTAGCGATCTCATCTTCACTTAAGCGAAAACGAACGGGAACCGATTGGAAAGGCCTGCGACGTTGAGATAAACGTTTTTTAAAGCGCTCAACTTCCCGATCGGTAATGGGGATAAGCGTTTTTAACTGGGCAAGGATCTCATCAAGATCCTTCACCTCTTCTTTCAAAATAGTCACACTGTAGCTTGGCCTGTTATCGGCTAGCAGCACACCATTACGATCATAGATAAGCCCGCGGGTCGGGGGAACCGGTTGTAGTTGAACGCGATTATCTTCAGACATTGCAGAATAACGTTCATGCTCAACAACCTGAAGATAGTATAAGCGCCCAATCAATACACATAGCATCACGATCACAACAAAAAAAGCCAAGACCGCACGTACTTTAAATGTCCGACTTTCTTTAGAGTGATCCTTCAGGCGTTCTGCTGCCATATCCGTCAGTGCTTCTTATATAGAACGTTATTTATGATAAGGGTGGCCTTGAATGACAGTCCACGCTCGATAAAGTTGTTCAGCCAGCATCACACGTACCAATGGATGTGGCAGGGTCAAAGCGGAAAGTGACCACTTTTGATCTGCCATCGCTGAACAGCGGCTATCTAGACCATCAGGCCCACCGATTAGTAGGCTAATATTACGCCCATCCATACGCCAATCTTCTACTTGTGCAGCCAATTGTTCAGTCGACCAATTTTTACCAAGAACTTCTAAAGCGATGACTTTATCCCCTTTAGGAATAGCCGCTAGCATTTGGTCACCCTCCTGCTTTTTCGCTTTAGCAATATCTGCGCTTTTACCACGATGCCCAAGCGGCAGTTCGATCATCTCAATTTGAAAATCATTCGGTAAACGCTTGGTGTATTCACGGTAGCCATCGTTAACCCACGATGGCATTTTGCCGCCAATAGCTATGATTCGGATTTTCATAAAAAGTTCTATGCGTCTTTTTCAACGCCCCAAAGGCGTTCAAGATCATAAAACTCACGTGCATCCGGCATCATCACATGTACAACAACATCACCCAAATCGACTAAGATCCAGTCACTAACGCCCTGTCCTTCAGAACCTAAAGGCAAAAGACCTGCTTCCTTGACCTTAATAATAACCTCTTCAGCCACAGCCCCGACATGACGTTTAGAAGTACCACTGGCGATAATCATATGATCCGTCACAGTCGAACGACCGCGCACATCAAGATCAATAATATCCTTAGCTTTCATATCTTCTAGGGCGTTTTTAACTATTTCTATTACTTTTTCAGTTTGCATTATTTCGCTTCAATTAGTTAAACCGTATAAACGGTTGTCTTGGATATAGTGCCAGACACTATCTGGAAAAAGATAACGCGGAGAGTCGCCCCGCGTAATCGTCTGACGAATTTGTGTGGCTGAAATCCCTAGAGGGGTCAGCTCATGGAAAAGTACTGCGCCTGCTGGAGATGTTAAAACATGTTCAATACTTTTTGTTCTGTGTTTTTTGGTAAATTCACCTAAAACATTGCAATCAGGCTCTTCATAACCGGGCCTTTTAACAACAATCAGATGAGCTAACTCTATAAACCTTTCCCATTCATGCCAGCTAGGCAGCGTTTGATACGCATCCATCCCCATAATCATACATATAGGATGCTGTTCGCCTAACTCTTGTCGTAACGATAGCAGCGTGTGTAGTGAATAAGAGGGCTTATCGGAACAAACCTCTCTATCATCAGCAACCAACGCAGGTTCATTTTCTACTGCTAATCTCACCATAGCTAAACGTTGATTCGCTGAGCGTCCAGGGGTAGAGCGATGAACTGGATCTTTAGAGGGGATTAAGCAGATATGCTTAACCCCCATCCATTGCTGAATTTCTAAGGCCGTTCTCAAGTGTCCGTTATGGATAGGATCAAATGTTCCTCCCATAAAAACATAGGCATCATCATTCATGATTGATTACTGACGAATATGACCATCACCCAAAACCACATACTTTTCAGAGGTCAAACCATCTAGCCCTACAGGGCCACGAGCATGAATTTTATCAGTTGAGATACCAATCTCTGCACCCAAACCATATTCAAAGCCATCAGCAAAACGTGTTGATGCGTTTACCATTACTGAACTGGAATCGACCTCACGTAAAAAAGAACGTGATTTAGTGTAATTCTCAGTAATAATAGAATCCGTATGGTGCGAACCATAACGGTTAATATGACGAATCGCTTCATCCATATTTTCAACCAGTTTGATCGACAAAATAGGCGCTAGATACTCTGTTTCCCAATCAGCTTCTGTTGCTTCATTAATGAGCGGCAACAATTCACGCGTCTGCTGACAGCCACGGAGTTCAACACCCGCTGCTTGATAACGCTCAGATAAAGCTGGAAGAACCTCTGCAGCAACATTGGCGTGAACCAATAATGTCTCCATCGTATTACAGGTGCCGTAACGGTGCGTCTTTGCATTCAGCGCAACATTCACCGCTTTACCGTGATCAGCTTGATCATCAATATACACATGGCAGATGCCATCAAGATGTTTAATCACCGTCACTTTGGCATCGCGACTAATACGTTCAATCAGGCCTTTACCGCCGCGAGGAACAACAACATCCACATACTCAGGCATTGTAATCATCTGACCAACCGCTTCTCGATCCGTTGTTTCGACAACTTGAACCGCATTTTCAGGCAAACCGGCAGCTTTTAACCCCTGTTGAATACACGCTGCAACCGCCTGATTAGAATTAATCGCTTCAGAACCACCACGTAAAATTGTCGCATTCCCTGATTTGAGGCATAAACTCGCTGCTTCCACTGTTACATTTGGACGCGACTCATAAATAATACCGATAACACCTAAAGGCACACGCATCTTACCTACCTGGATACCGCTCGGTAGGTATTTAAGGTCATTAATTGCACCCACTGGATCAGGTAATGTAGCAACCTGACGCAGGCCTTCAATCATCGTATCGATTCGAGCATCAGTTAACTCAAGGCGATCAAGCATTGCCGCATCTAGACCGTTATTACGACCATTTTCAAGATCTATCGCATTCGCTTCAGTCAATGCCGGTCGGCTACTATCGATTGCATCAGCCATTGCTAACAACGCCTGATTTTTCAGGTTAGTGTCTGCTTTTGCTACTAAACGAGCCGCATCGCGTGCGTTTTCGCCTAATTCGATCATGTATTCTTGTACGTTCATAGCCGTCCTTCCTATCATTAAGCCCTATATTATACCCGCCAGATAACCTGCGGTCATGGTCCGAATGCAATTGATATTCACACTCCCCTCAATGAACTGCTATTATCTGCCTTTCGTTCCCATTTTGAGCCTATTTTTCCTGTGACATTTAGCCCATCCCAAAGCCACAGCTCTAAACGACAACATTTAGCGATTGTCGGCTTAATCCTTTTTTTAGGATTTGTGTTGAGTGCTGCTTATATGAATTTTGCCACCAGCAGGCAAGCGCAAAATGAAACACGCACATTAGGGAACACGCTAGCGAAGCAAAGTGATATCCTGATTCGCCCACTACTCTTATCGAATGATCGTGTTAGCCTGAACTTTTTATTGAATGAACTGAAGAACCTTTCATATATAAGCGGACTTCAGATTCAGAACAATTCAGGCATTATCATCGCAAGAGCGGGTAATATAAGTGATTTAAAACTGCAAAAACGCCTATTACAGCAAGATAGAAACCTTGCAACTGTCACTTTATGGCTAAACCCTGCACCTATTGAAAGTATGCTTCGTAGCCAGCTATGGCCCTTAGCTATTATTGCACTCGCTTCAATCATCTTAGCCCTGTCGGCGCTATGGCTATTCGGCTATCGCTCAAGCGAAGACGAAGACGAAGACGAAGAGACAGAACAAGTTTTTACCTCAGACCTATCTTTTTCAGAAACCTTAGCGATTCAGACCGACATAGTAGAAACAGAAGAGACCGAAGCAGCCGATAATTCACTTCCTTCGGCCACAACGTCAAACACACCTGAATTTCGAAGGACAGAACAACTAGACTCGGCCCAGCATAAAGCAACTGATTCAATGGGCAGTCATACTCAGAGAGATGTGCAAGAAAAAGCCCCTACACTAGACCAAGCAGCACCGCAGGTAGACCAGCTACAAACCGAATCATTAGTTGATCTATTAAAGCCGGAACAGAGCCTCGCGACTAAGATGCCTAAGTTCGAGCATCAACCGCAAGACCTAGAACCGGATGACAAAGAGACAAACAGTGACGATTTCGCTGTCGAAGAGGGCCTTGTTACAAACGCACCTCCCCCTCCCACTCAAGAAAACGCGCCTCTCTCCCAAAACCCACTTTTAAAACAGAGAGATGAACGTGAAGAGGTGCAACTTGGGCTTTATTCATTTGAAGATGAACTTGAGCTGATATTAGCCCCACAAGATGCAATTTATCTTTTCTATATAGATAGTAATACCGCCAGCTCAGATAACATGCCGCCTGACGAAAAGGCCACCCTGCTCAACGTATATCTTTACTTAGCTAAACAAGTCGCCCGAATCTATCATGGTGAAGCTGAACAGCTTGATAACCACGATATTTTATTACGCTTTGAATTAAGAGATTCAGACGACAACCATGGTACAAACGCCCTCTGCGCAGCCATGCTATTTAGCTTGCTATATAAAGGCTTTAACCAAGCACGAATAAAAGGCTTCCAACCCGTACTCAGCCTACAGATGTCTGTTTCAAGAGGACATCATGACAAATATGCATTGGTGAAAGAGGAAGCTCATTTTCTAACACGCACCACGCACAGCAACGAGCTAATTAGCCACACAGCACTGACTGAAGCACCCAAGTTAAAACAAGCACTGCTAAAAGAAGCTGAAATCCGTCGTGAAGATGAAGATAAGGTACTACTCTTAAAGATCACACCTAACCATCAGGCTCTTCTACAGAAGCAAGCAAATCACCTATTAACTAAAATCTTTAAGAAATAGTTTTAGTTAAACTACCAACAAGTCAAATACAGATAATAACTGCTCAAACTTCCAATAAGCAGATCCCATTTTTACCATTCTTTTTCACCTGATACATGTGCTGATCTGCCACGTTTATCAGACTCGCAAGTGACTCACCCTCTTCAGGATAGGCGGCCCCTCCGACAGAGCAACTCACCTGCAATCCATCAGAAACACATTCATAACTCTGATTTAAACTACTAAATAACCGCTCAATGATTGCATCAATATAGCAAGCGCCTTCAGAACATTGAAGAATAGCTGCAAACTCATCACCGCCAATGCGCGCGACAATATCCCCTTTATTGAGAGAGTCTTTCAACCTAGCAGCAATCTCGATCAGAACTTTATCTCCAACCTCATGCCCATGCTTATCATTAATGAGTTTAAAATCATCCACATCAACAAACAGAACAGTGAAACAAGCGTCTGTAATTTTGGCATTATCCAAAACAGCCTGCCCCATCTGCATAAAAGCCTTACGATTTGAGACCCGAGTTAAATCACAATGATTTGCTTCATAGGTCAACTCAGTATGCTGAGCGGCTGCTTGAGCCTCTACATTTTCTAACGCACGCTCAACTTTTTGTTTTTCGTGTATTAATGCAAGAAAACTATTCATCACATCATGATAATGATAAGCAATCATCACGATAAAAGGCAGGGACAGCACTCCTAAGAGCAATACATTTATTAGCAACGAAATTCGCTCACTCATCACACTAGAAACAGAGTGATTATAACGCTAGGTTTTCTCCTGCAAGACACCCAGCGCATTCAACGCAGGTGTAGTATCATCAATGCGCACAAGACCATCCACTTCATGGATAGGTAGATCTAATTGGAGAGAGGTTTTAGCCAGATCAATATTGCTAGCATAAAGCAATAAAGTGGTTCGCTCAGCTGAAACGATACTAAAGTTACTCCAAGCATCTCTGACCCCTGAAGAAAGATAGAGCAACAAACCGCCGACTAGAAGAATTCCAATCGACAAAGAGGTCGCAAGCATCGTAATTTTACGACCTGAACGCTTGCGAATAATATGTCCCTCCATGACATGAGCCGCCTTACAAACTGGCTGTGCCTTATCCTATAAAAATAGCTTTCGAACAAGACACTAAATAGCAAATAAATACATCGCCTTATAGCATAGCTGAATCATTCAATCTTAACAGCTGAACAATTGTAATAAGTCGCACTGTAATCCTTGGGTGCTACGATTAAATTAAGACCAGCGGTCAGCCGCATTTGCCCCTCCACTGCGCCGCCTAATACATGAAACACGTCAGTATGACTTGCTTGCACAGGAGTGACATCTTTATGCCCAGGGATAACAAAATCGGCCCAACAAGAAATCTGAACTTCCTCGACCTCAGCCTGAGGAACAACTAGATGAAAGTTCACATCCAAATAACAAGTAGATCCGATACTTACTCCCGCTTTATCGACGCATACTGTCTGCTTCGCTGAAACATCTACTTGTAATTCATCCTTAGAACTAGGCTCACCTGACAACACCTGAGGAACTAAATAAGTATTATATATCCATCCCTGTATTTTTGTTTTTCGCCTATCTAGATAAAACACCTCAGACCAATAGCCCTGTCGGCGAGTCTCAAGCACTAATTGACCATCATCGACCTTAGAAAGTACTCGCCACTGCTGCCCTGGGCCCTTACGAATATTTACATTGCCGCCTTCAACCAGATAAAACTCTATAGCACTTGCTGAGCAGGGCAAGACAGTCAGCACCAATAAGAATAAGTTCCTGATCAAGGCTAATTTATTCATTAGTTTCCACTGTTTCCTGCTTAGCAACGCATACTTCAAGACTATCAACACGCTGATAACCTCGCGGCAACTTATTACCACGCCTACCACGCTCCCCCTGATAATGCTCAATATCAGATGGCTTCAGTTTCAAATGCTGTTTACCTGCATGCACAAGCAAAGTGTCCTCGGCAGACAATATGCTCGTTGCAACAACCAGCTCATCTCGACTAGATGCTCTTGCAGAAGGGATATTAATAATCTTATTCCCCTTACCTTTAGCAAGCTCCGGCAACTCACTCACGGGGAAAACTAATAAACGTCCCTCATTCGTCACAGCAGCTAACAGTGCATTCGCCATATCATGAACAACGGTTGGCGCCAATATTTTCGCATTTTTAGGCAGGGTTAACGCGGCTTTGCCGTTCTTCGTTTTACTGGTCAGATCACTAATCTTAGTAATAAAACCATAACCCGCATCCGACGACATCAGCACCCGATCACTGTCCTTACCAGATATCGCCGCATCAATGGTAGAACCTTTAGGCAAAGTAATTCGCCCAGTTATAGGCTCACCCTGCCCACGCGCAGACGGTAGATTGTGAGTATCGATGGTAAAACTTCGTCCGGTGGTATCAAACAAGATAGTCGGCAGATTAGTACGCCCTTTGCAGACCAATTTAAAGGCATCGCCGGATTTATAATTCAAACCGGTCGCATCTATATCATGCCCTTTAGCCGCTCGAATCCAACCCTGCTTGGAGATAACCACGGTCACAGGATCGGAGGTTAGCAGATCTTTCTCACTGAAGGCTTGAGCCTCATCGCGTGAAACGATTGGAGAACGACGTTCATCTCCATATTGTTCAGCAGCATCTTTAAGCTCTTGCTTGATAAGCTTACGCATCTTACTGTCTGAACCAAGAATACCTTCAAGCTTTTTACGCTCAGCATCTAACTCATCTTGCTCAGACTGGATCTTAAACTCTTCCAACTTAGCCAAATGACGTAACTTAAGATCAAGGATGGCATCAGCCTGAATCTCCGTCAGACCAAAGCGTTTAACCAGCTCAGCTTTTGGCTCATCTTCGTGACGAATGATGGCAATGACCTCATCAATATTGAGATAAGCCACCATTAAACCCTGAAGGATATGTAACCTTTCTAAAACTTTTTCTAAACGGTGTTGTAGCCTTTTTCGTACAATACCCGTACGCCAACCTAACCACTCGACCAAGATTTGGTGTAGGTTTTTAACTTGCGGTTTACCATCCACGCCAATCATATTCATATTGACACGGTAAGTGCGCTCGAGATCTGTTGAAGCAAACAGGTGAGCCATCAACTGCTCTACGTCCACTCGATTAGAGCGGGGAATAATCACCAACCGCGTAGGGTTTTCATGATCAGACTCATCACGTAGATCACTCACCATCGGTAATTTCTTCTGCTGCATCTGAGCGGCAATCTGCTCCAGAATTTTAGCCCCTGAAACTTGATGCGGTAGTGCAGTGACAACAATCTCACCCTGCTCTTTCATGTAAACCGCACGCATACGAACAGAACCACGTCCTGTTTTATAGATCTGTTTCAGATCACTAGGAGAGGAGATTATTTCCGCATCCGTTGGCATATCAGGGCCAGGAATAAATTCACTGATCTCTTCAAGATCCGCACGCGGATTATCTAGCAGGTGAATGCACGCATTCGTTACTTCATTCAGGTTATGCGGCAAGATATCCGTTGCCATACCCACAGCAATACCCGTTGTACCGTTGAGCAATACATTAGGTAAGCGCGAAGGAAGTATTGCAGGCTCATCAATCGTGCCATCAAAGTTGGGAACCCAATCAACCGTTCCCTGCTTTACTTCAGCTAGTAATACTTCAGCATAAGCGGCTAAACGAGACTCGGTATAACGCATCGCTGCAAACGATTTAGGGTCATCAGGAGAGCCCCAGTTGCCCTGTCCATCAACGAGAGGGTAACGATAACTGAATGGCTGCGCCATCAGCACCATCGCTTCATAGCACGCAGAATCACCATGAGGATGAAATTTACCTAAGACATCACCCACCGTTCTTGCGGATTTTTTAAACTTAGCCGTCGCTTTTAAGCCAAGCTCTGACATCGCATACACAATACGGCGCTGTACGGGTTTCATCCCGTCACCTATATGTGGCAAAGCTCGGTCCAAGATCACATACATTGAGTAATCTAAGTAAGCTTTTTCAGTGAAATCTTTAAGGGCTAAACGTTCAGTCCCATCTTCAAAAGTCGTTTGTACCGTCATATCTACGTGTTACCGCTTATCCATAAGGCCTTATCATTAAAACATCGAGATTGATAAGCCACTTAATGCATCAAAAAATGAACATCAGCATTTAAAATACTGACGATTAAATATCAGCCAAATTGCCTTTACTTTGCAGCCAAGTCTTACGATCACCGGAACGCTTCTTCGCAAGAAGCATATCCATCATCTCGTTCGTACCATCGCCAGGCTCTACGGTTAACTGAACTAGTCGGCGTGTATCAGGCGACATAGTTGTCTCCCTCAACTGCAAAGGGTTCATCTCACCCAATCCCTTAAATCGCTGGACACCAATTTTTGCATTCTTTCGATCAGCACGAATACGCTCAATAATGCCATCTTTCTCTGCATCATCTAGCGCGTAAAAAACCTCTTTAGCCACATCAATACGGTACAACGGCGGCATTGCAACATAAACATGCCCCTCGCTTACAAGATGTTTAAAGTGCCTAACAAACAGCGCACATAACAACGTAGCAATGTGTAAACCATCGGAATCGGCATCAGCCAGTATGCAAACTTTACCGTAACGCAAACCTTCTAGATTATCTGACCCAGGCTCAACACCTACCGCCACCGATATATCATGGATCTCTTGCGACCCTAGCACTTCACTGGGATCGACCTCCCAAGAGTTCAAGATCTTACCGCGTAATGGCATTATCGCCTGAAACTCACGTTCCCTCGCCTGCTTAGCAGAACCGCCTGCCGAGTCACCCTCTACTAGAAACAACTCAGACTGCATCGCATCACCACCGGAACAATCCGCCAGTTTCCCAGGCAATGCAGGGCCTTGAGTCACCTTTTTACGCACCACCTTTTTATTGGAGCGCATACGCTTTTGAGCATTAGCAATAATTACTTCGGCAAGCTGCTCGCCCTCTTCAACATGACGGTTAAGCCATAAAGAGAAAGCATCTTTAATTGCTCCTGAAATAAACGCTGCTATTTGGCGAGAGGACAGACGCTCTTTGGTTTGACCTGAAAACTGCGGATCCTGCATCTTAGCGGACAAGACATAACAGCACTTATCCCAAACATCATCTGCTGTAAGCTTTACACCACGAGGCAGCAAGCTTCTGAATTCACAAAACTCCCGCATCGCTTCCAACAAACCGGTTCGACAACCATTAACATGAGTTCCGCCTTGAGCTGTAGGGATCAGGTTAACGTAGCTTTCGCACGTCATTTCACCACCCTCAGGTAACCACTGTACAGCCCATTCAACCGCATCTTCTTCACCCTGAAGGGAGCCCGAGAATGGTTCCAACGGTAAAGACTCAAAAACCTGAGTAGTTCCCTTTAGATAATCCACCAGGCCATCTTCATAAAACCATTCATCTTTCTCTTTCTTGGCACCGCTCAGGTCAGTAAAGGTCACTTTAAGGCCCGGGCATAACACCGCTTTTGCTCGCAGGTTATGCTTTAAACGGGTGATACTGTATTTGTGGGTATCGAAGTATTGAGGGTCAGCCAAGAAACGAACCGTTGTCCCCGTGTTTCTTTTACCGCAAGTATCGATCACTTCAAGCTCTGATACCTTTTCACCATCCGCAAAGGTGATTTGATAAACCTGACCTCCACGGCGAACTTGTACCTCTAAGAGCTTGGATAGCGCGTTAACAACCGATACCCCTACGCCGTGCAAACCACCTGAGTAGTTATAATTCTCATTATTAAACTTACCGCCGGCATGCAGCTTAGAAAGAATCAGCTCAACACCACTGACACCCTCTTCAGGGTGAATATCTACAGGCATACCTCGCCCGTCATCCGTTACACTCAAAGAGTTATCTTTGTTCAGCACAACATCTAACTGCTTAGCGTGACCGGCCAACGCCTCATCAACGGAGTTATCAATAACCTCCTGTGCTAAATGGTTAGGACGATCCGTTTCGGTATACATTCCCGGACGACGTTTAACCGGATCTAAACCACTTAATACTTCAATCGAACCTGCATCATATTGCTGGGACATCAATCCTGTTTCCTGTCTTAGCAAGCATCACTAAATTTATATAGGCTGTACTATTTATTCAAAGCAGTACTACTTATTTAAAAGCCATATTACTTATTAAAAGCCGTACCGTTTATTAAAGGCTGCGCTATTTATAAGGACAGCACCTTTTCATAAAGGCCGTACTTCGGGCAACTCTACACGCCCCTGGCCAAAAGCCAGAATAGTTGGAATCATTTTCTCAAACTGCTCAAACCCATGACACCCGCCAGATTGAACAAATTGTGGTGAAGCAGCAAACTTATCAACTGCTTCACGGTAATCTAAGGTTTCATCACCTGTCTGCGTTAACAGTAAGAATGAATCTGGCTTCGTTACAGCTTCACAATTAAAACGTAGCAACTGTTCCAAATGCTCTGTGGTCAACTCGTAACATTCACCACTATAGTAGTTTTCATTAAGACCTAAATATTGCGGCAACAACTCAAACGGGCGCACTGAAGGGTTAATTAACACACATCTTACATTCGCGTAATGCTCAGTTAGCCATGTACTGTAATATCCACCTAAAGAACTCCCAAGAAGCACCACTGTAGTGGATAAATTAGCCTCGACTAACGTTTGCAATGCTGCCATCGCCTGCGCCGGACAATGAGACAAGTCAGGAATCAACACCTGATCTTCTTGCCCTCTTTTTTGCATCGCCTGCAAAAAGATTTGGGCTTTCATCGACTGCGGTGAGCTGTTAAAACCGTGAACATAGATATAGATAGGTCTAATCATTTTTTTCCTCTGAAAAGAACTTACCGGAGGGAAAAGGTTGGTGCAATAGCTAGAACGTTTATGCGGGTAATCTAATAACTTCTGCCTGAATATTTCCGTCGTCAAAAAGCTGGTAACGGCCATAAGCAGCACCTCGAAAACGGGTATCGGTCTCTACAACAGGCCTCTCTGTACGTGCTTTATACTGTGGCGCAGTCGCCGGAGTAGAAAACAGTTTTACCTGACCGCGCTCAAGACTCCATTGTTGATGTACATGACCAAACATAACAGCGTTCACACAGGAATAACGATCAACTATACGCCAAAAATCATCTTTATTGGCCAAATCTATATTATCTTGCCAAGCACTTTCCACTGAGACAGGATGATGATGCATAACAATAAGAACGTGCTGTTCAGGTGTTCTTTTATCTAACGCTTGTATCAAAAAGTCCAACTCAGAATCAGCCAATGAACCACTCCCCTTCCCATCAGGGTTTGATGTGGTATCCAATAAAAGAAGACTCCAACGGCCTAACTCTATAATCTTTCTTCCATAGCCCTGCTCGGAGAAATTCGACATCTCTGACAACAGATCATGGTTTCCGGGAATCCAAGCACTGGGAAATGCGAGCTGCTGAAGAGAATTAGAAATACGCCCATATGCGGCTGGCGCATGATGTGACAGGTCACCGGTTAAAAGCAGAAGGTCTGCTTCTTCTGTCTGTACGCAGGCCATCACTTCTTGGAAGCGCTGCTCAACGTTATACCCTTTCAATTGAGTTTCAGCATCTTGCTGAAGGTGCATATCGGTTACTTGAAGTAAACGAAAAGAGGGTGAATCATGCACTGAAAACAGGCTCCATTGAGTGACCATGACTTAAGCATTCACTCAACCACTCTCCTAAATACTCATTAAGCTGTAACTTTTCATCCGGTAGATGCATATTTCGATTGGGATAAGGGTATACGCCAGACAGTTGCTTTCTTTTCTGTAAACAGATCACCTCAGCCATCGAAGCATCATGATATAGACGCACCACCAGCCCAGGAGATTCTAGCCAAGGAGAGGTTTTCTCATAGCGATGGCTAACCAAAACAGTTGAGGTATATTTGAAACGCTCATCAACACGAAAACGTAAGTATGCACAATGTTCAGGCCAGCTCACTTGAAACTCACGCTCGTTACAACTATCCAGATCCGGCAACAGTTTCATAATGCGTAGGTAATTTGCCTCGCACTGTGACATCTGCCGACTTAAATCTGGAATATACTTACGCTTCATAGTATCACCAAGGGGTTACAACCGGCCCTAACAGCGGGCTACTCGTCTATTTCTAAACGAAAGGACTTATTCTAAACCTATGAACTAAGTCCAACGCTTATCTAATTCACTTTTGTTAATCTGCAGCCACTGTATAGCAATTATGGCAGGTGCATTGTTTATCGTACCATTTTTTACCAATTCAAAGGCATCGTTAACAGGAAGCGTATGTACTTTAATATCTTCCCCCTCTTCTGCTAGCCCATGAAGACCCTCAACACCGCTAGAGTCTACGTTCGCACACAGTAGATCGATATACTCTCGTGTTCCGCCCGAACTCGGAACAAAACGACTTATTGAAACGACTTCACCTAACTCCGCCCCCGCTTCCTCTACAGACTCTCGGCGCGCTACATCTTCAGGTGTTTCGCCTTTTTCGACAATTCCAGCCACGAGCTCCAACAACCAAGGTCCTTTAGGATTGTCATAAGTCCCTACCCTAAATTGCTCGACCAAAACAACCGCTTGTTTTACCGCATCATAAAGCAGTACACATACCGCATCATCTCGATAAAACAACTCACGTTGAATACTTATTTCACCGCCTGCAAATGTTTTATGCGTTAGATGAAGCTTTAGCATTTTGAAAAAACCATCATAAAGCGATTCTTGTTTATCAATGCTGAAATCTTTTTGACTAAAAGTAGATCGCCATAGTTCCGAAGTTGAAGGCGCTATTTTCGTTTGTTCAGACATGCTTTTGATCCCAGTCAATATCTATAGAAGAAACAACTATAGCAATCACTAGCCTCATAGCTAGCAGAAGCCATATAATCAGTTAGAATATACTTAAACCTTAAAGAAATAAGAGGCTCTACTAGAAACAATGGCAAATCAATGGGATTCTTAAACCAATATTTCCCCGTGCTCGGCTGGCTTAACACCTACACACGCCAAACCTTAGTGAGCGATATCATAGCAGGGGCTATTGTCGCTATAATGCTTATCCCGCAAGCAATGGCCTATTCGTTATTAGCAGGTTTGCCTGCAGAATATGGATTGTACGCAAGCATACTCCCACTACTCATATACTCTCTACTTGGAAACAGCCGCTCTCTTGCTGTTGGGCCCGTAGCTATAGCGTCTTTAATGG
>CERC01060952.1_pt1 | contig 24930 bp, 18 predicted proteins | sample 530921 | NCBI WGS metagenome assembly CERC01 (sample SAMEA2621099, study PRJEB7988) | marine metagenome | isolation source: saline water (ENVO:00002010), including
AGCTGATAGCTGATAGCTGATAGCTGATAGCTGATAGCTGATAGCTAATAATTTATTTTAAAATTTAAGAGAGCAAGTACATGCACGATTCATTAACGGAGCTAAAAATTGGCATTATAGGCTTAGGCTATGTTGGCCTTCCATTAGCAGTTGAATTTGGTAAAAAGTTCCCTGTTTTAGGTTTCGATATAAACCAAGGGCGAATTGCCCAGTTACAATCAGGCCATGACTCTACCCTTGAAGTTAGTGATGAAGAGCTTAAAGATTCACCACAGCTTAGTTTTTCTTCTGCTGTTGCAGATTTAGAAAGTTGTAATGTCTATATTGTTACCGTACCAACACCTATTGATGAGCATAAACAACCAGATTTAACACCGCTGATTAAAGCCAGCGAAATGCTTGGTAAAGTAGTTAAAAAAGGCGACATAATAATTTACGAGTCTACTGTTTACCCAGGTGCGACAGAAGAGGCATGTTTACCAGTAGTTGAGCGTGTATCGGGCCTTGTGTTTAACCAAGATTTTTTTGCTGGCTACTCACCGGAGCGCATAAACCCAGGCGATAAAGAACACCGCGTAACTAATATACTAAAAGTAACCTCAGGCTCGAATCCAGAAATAGCTGAAAAAGTTGACCAACTTTATAAGTCAGTAATTACCGCCGGCACGCATAAAGCAAGCTCTATTAGAGTTGCCGAAGCTGCAAAAGTAATTGAAAACACGCAGCGTGATGTAAACATTGCATTAATTAATGAGCTTTCAATTATTTTTAATAAACTAGATATCGATACGCTTGAAGTGTTAGAGGCAGCTGGCACAAAATGGAACTTTTTACCATTTCGCCCAGGCCTAGTAGGGGGGCACTGTATTGGTGTAGATCCGTATTACTTAACGCATAAAGCCCAAAGCGTAGGCTACCATCCAGAAATGATTTTAGCTGGCCGCCGTTTAAACGATGGCATGGGCAAACACGTGGTGTCGGAGCTTGTAAAAAATATGCTTAAAAAGCGTATACATGTAGATGGCGCAAATGTACTGGTAATGGGTTTGACGTTTAAAGAAAACTGCCCAGATTTACGCAATACAAAAGTGGTCGACATAGTAAGCGAACTCAAAGAATATAACATTAATGTAGACATAGTAGACCCGTGGTGCTCAAACGATGAAGCTCAACATGAATATGGTTTAAGCTTAACCACAGAGCATAAAAAAAATAATTACGATGCAATCATTCTTGCTGTAGGCCATAACGAATTTAAAGAGATGGGCGCAGAGCAAATTCGTGCACTAGGTAAAGCTGAGCATGTCCTTTACGATTTAAAATACGTGCTACCAAAGCAAAGTGTAGATATGCGTTTATAACGCTGTAGGCGCGGGTTTACCCCGCGCTTTTAAATTATAAATAGCATGCGCCAAGCACAATTAATAACTTAAACGTTGTTAGTTCATTATCCAAAGACTTTATAGAGGCATACATGACTCGTTACGAACAAATAAAACTAGAACTACTTTCTTCCCCTAAAACCTGGTTAGTGACAGGGGTAGCGGGGTTTATTGGCTCAAACCTTTTAGAGCATTTACTAAAGTTAAATCAAAAAGTTGTGGGGCTTGATAATTTTGCTACCGGCCACCAACACAACCTTGATGAAGTACAGGGTTTAGTATCAGCAGAGCAGTGGCAAGGCTTTAACTTTATAGAAGGCGACATTCGTAATTACCAAGATTGCGAAACGGCAATCGCTAATAATGGTAATGGCGTTGATTACGTACTACATCAAGCAGCGCTTGGCTCGGTACCGCGCTCGATTGCCGACCCTTTAACAACTAATGCGGCTAATATCACCGGTTTTTTAAAAATGTTACAAGCAGCAAAAGAGGCTAATGTTAAAAGCTTTACTTATGCAGCAAGTAGCTCAACATACGGTGACCACCCGGCACTACCAAAAGTTGAAGAAAACATTGGTAATCCATTATCACCTTACGCCGTAACCAAATACGTAAATGAACTGTACGCGGGTGTGTATGCCAAAACATATGGCTTTAAAACAATCGGCTTACGCTACTTTAATGTGTTTGGGCAGCGCCAAGACCCAAACGGTGCTTATGCTGCTGTAATCCCTAAGTGGACTGCGGCGATGATTCAAGGTGAAGATGTTTTCATTAATGGTGATGGTGAAACAAGCCGCGATTTTTGCTTTATTGAAAACACCGTACAAATGAATATCCTTGCCGCAATGGCTGAAGATGAAGCTAAAGATAATGTATACAATGTAGCCTTAGGTGATCGCACAACACTTAATGATTTATACAGAGCTATACAATCTGCTCTTAAAGGGTGTGATATAACTACAACGCAAGAACCAATCTACCGTGACTTTAGGGCAGGGGATGTGCGCCACTCACAAGCAGATATAAATAAAGCTATAAAGAATTTAGGTTATGCACCAAAACATAATATATTACAAGGTGTAAACAAAGCTATGCCATGGTATATAAAGTTTATTAATGGATAAGAAGTTTATACGGTCATTTTTAATTTTTGGAGGGACTGCGGGTTTTTCACGTATTTTACCTGTAGCTATGCTTCCAATATACCTGTCAAGTTTAGGTAGTAATGATTATGGAATAGTTGAGGTAGTATTCGCTATATTTAATTGTCTAATAATTTTTGGGCAGCTTCAATTAGAGACGTCTTTGCAGCGTCTTTATTATAAAGTTGACAATCAAAGTGATTTGTTTTCTAGTATATTTGTAATGACTTTAATAGCTTCAGTTTTGGTTACTATAGTTGCTTGTTTTTTTTCTGAAGCTATCTCAACTCTAATCTTTAAAACAGAAGATGAAAGCACTTTAATTGTTATTGCTGCTAGTTGCATTCTGTTTGCAAACATTAGCTCTATTTATATGATTGTTTTACGTTATATGGATAGAGCAGTAACTTTTACAGTTTTATCTTTGGGACAGGCTTCTATATCTGCTTTATTTAGTTATTTTTTTATAGTGGACATGAATATAGGAGGAGTCGGCTATTTTTATGGATTATTGACAGGCTGGGTATTTCAGACAGTTTTCGGCTCTATATACATTTTCAAAAGGTTCAGTTTTGGCTTCCACCTCCGCTATTCGTCTTTAGCTTTATCATTTGCAATGCCGCAGTTTCCTGCAAGGTTAGCAAGCTTTTTTGTACAGTATGCGAACAGATTTTTTGTATTGTCAATTGTAGGTGTTCAAGCTGTTGCGTTAATGTCGTTATCACTTAAATTTGCCGCAATCTTCCAGTTATTAATGCTTGCTTTTTCTATGGCATGGAACCCGTTTATTTATAAAAACGAAAATAACTTAGACCTTAATTTAAAAGTAAATAAAATATTTAAATGCCTCTTAGCAATACTCGTTTTTATACATATTATAACCTTATTGTCTTCAGGTTTTATAATTAACGAGTATTTTAATGAAGAATTTAGTGAGGCAAATGACTATGTAGCACTAGCGATCATTCCATTTCAATTGCTTATAATTAAGGAAATAGTTGAATCTGGTGTGAAGCTGGCTAACAAAACTAAGTATATGAGTATTTCTTATTTTGTCTCAGCTGCTTTTAGCGGCTTACTAATGTGCTTTTCATCAAGTTTAGTCGATATTTTATTATCATCTATATCCGGTACCTTACTATTGGTAGTGTTGTCTTGGTATTTCTCATTAAAAAACCATTATCTTACTTACTCAAAGCTTTGGTTTTTTACTTATTTATTGGTTATTGTAATTTCAGTAATGATTACTATGAAGGTTTGAAATGATTGAGTATTTCTTGGATATATATTTTTTTAGAACTTTATTTTTAGTAGTCACAATTAGTACTGCAGTACTGTCATTTAGTAAAAACTCAGATGTATTCTCACCAGTTAAAATTTATCTCGTATTTAATGTGTTTTTCTATTTAGATATATATATATCTGAATATAACGTATATGTTTGTATGGTATATCTATTGCAGTGCTTGGTGATATTTTTTTGTGCTTTTTTTGAAGGAGAGCATAAAAATAGCGAGCCTTCATCGATAGATTTCCCATTAAAAGTAGTAATCGCTATTTGGCTATTATCTTTTGTTTCTATACTCAATCAAATTTATATAATAAGTGAGCTAGGAGGTATTGTAAATTACATTGGAAATATAGCTTATAGAGTAGAGTTCTTTAAAGGAAGGGGGTACGTTATTGTTTTGAATAACTTAATTGCAATAATGAACGTAGCTTACTTTACTATTATAGTTGCTTCAAAGAACAGAACATTCAAACATAAAATATTTTTCTTTCTTCACTTTACTTTTTTTGTGTGCATTGCGCTTCTTTCCGGATCAAGATCATTTCTTTTGGTGACAGTTTTAGTGGAAATACTTATCTTTCATTATATGTACAGGAAATTTTCAATACTTAAATTAACACCTTTTATAGCTGGAATAATTTTTCTTGTCGCTCTATTAGGTGGGATAAGGAACTCTGTAAGTACTGCTGAAGGTGAAATTAGGGTAAAAAATGAAGGGGAGTTCAGTATGGAAGTGACACACTTTAAATACGGTCTTATCCCGTTGGAAATAATATTAAATTATGAAGAGGTTGTTGAGTACCACCTGGGGAGTACATACCTTTCTTTATTTACAAACTTCATACCTAGAGCTGTTTTTCCTGACAAGTTAGACTCTGGTGGCATTGTATTTACAAAAGAATATACAGGTAATCAATGGGGAGGGTTATCTAATTTGGCAACAGGTTCAGTAACAGAGGGAATTATTAATTTTGGTTATTCATTTGGTGTGGTTGTTGGAATTGCTTTTTTGGCCTTTTTCATGCTACTAGGTGTCAAAGTTTATGGTAATATTAATAAGGTTATTAATGGAAAAAACAGTGTTTTTATACTTCCACTCTATTTATACCTAATCCTTGCTTTTGCTCGATTATCTTATTCGGAATTTTCATATACATTTTATACTTATACTATCTACTACTTCATTCCTATATTCATGATTTATTTTCTTTCTAGATTAAAGATAAAATAATTAAAGGACATATATGAAAATACTTATCATAAATTACCACTTCCCACCAAGTAGTACTGCGCATTCATATCGTTGGTCTCAACTGGCAAAGCGTTTCAGTGATTTAGGTCATGATGTGGATATTATTGCAGGTGGAGATAGTGGGACACTAGGGCAAAAGTTAAATATAAAACGAGTTAATTTTCCTATGACAACTCGCTTTCAAACTTATTCGAATACTTCAGGGCTGAACAATACAAAATTTAAGTCTAGACTTAGTGTTTTTGGTAGGTTTAAAAAACGTACAATATTAATTGCTAAAAGTATATACAGGAGTATTTTTTGGCCTGACGGACTTTGGCATTGGTTACCAATGGCTATATTTGAAGTGTATAAAAGACGTAAAGTTGAATACGATTTGGTTATTGGTTATTCACCTACTTATTCAGCGTTACTTGCAGCAAAATATTATAAATATTTGAACTCCAATACTACCCTTATAGTTGATTTTGGAGATCCATTCTCTATCTCTAAAGAAATGCCAGTAAATAATTACACTATTTATAATGGAATAAATAGAAAATCAGAAGAGAAAATATTCCAAGTAGCTGATCTAATAACTTTAACAAATGAGCAGACTGCAAAGCTTTACCAAGCGAAATACCCTCATATTGATAAATTTAAAGTTGTCCCACATTTAGTTGATGTAAATGCGTTTTATTGCGAAAAAGTAAATGTCCATTCGCAGATTGAAATAGGGTATATTGGAGCACTTCATAAAGGAATTAGGGAGCCTTATCTTGCCCTTGAAGTTTTGAGTAAACTAGAAAGGTACGGATTTGACTTTTATTCAAATTTTTATGGACCATTAAATGGTATTGAATTTATTGAATCGGAAAGAGTAAGGCATTTAGGTGTTATAGAGAGAGATAAAGCTATTCTGTTAACAAAAAAGTTTGATATTATCATTAATATTGAAAATGAAGCTTGCCCCATGACACCAAGTAAAATAAATGAATGCATTGCTTCTGGTAAGCCTATATTGAACTTTCTCAGTAAGACTAAAACTTCTAGTTTTAGAGACTATCCTTTAGTTATGAATATTTTACCTTCTACATGTGTCGCTGAAATCTCGGAGTTTATTAGTTGTAACGCAAAAAAGCGAGTTGAAAGAAGTGTTGTGGAAAGTTGCTTAAAAGGAAAAACTCTATCTTCAGTCGCTGATATATACTTAAATAAATAGGATTATTATGGAGTCGAACATTTATTTTATTAATGCATTATCTGCAAAGTTAGGGGGAGGGAAAACTTATATAATTAATCTCCTTAAATATCTACCTGATAATGTTAAAATTTTCATTAGTTGTCCTGATAACTCTATGTTACCTGATGATCCAAGGGTTATTTATTTAGAAACTACTTTTGCAAATAGGACGATATTACACAGAGCTCTTTGGGAAAGATATAAACTACCTAAATTGCTAAATAAGTTAAATGTAGATGTTCTATTTGTTCCTGGGGGTATGGATTTTACATCAAAAAAGTTATCTATACCAAAAGTTACCATGTTTAGAAATATGTTACCTTTTGACGAGGTTGCATTGAATGCACTTCCTAGCCGTATATTAAAGTTAAAAAATTATTTTTTAAAAAAACTAATGATAAGAACAATGAATAGTGCAGACCATATTATATTTATTTCTGAATATGCTAAAAACTCTATTCAAAACTTATTAAAGATTAAGAGCGCTAGTATCATTTATCATGGTATAGCTAAAAACTTTGTACCTAGCAATGTTACTAATAATCCCGAAAAAATTAAAAAAAATAATTATATCTTATACGTTTCTAGATTCGAGCCATACAAAAATCACTTAAATGTAATAAAAGCATATTCAAAATTATCAAAAAAAGAAAGACTTAAGAACAAATTGGTTATAGTCGGTGAGTTTATGGAACCGAAATATAGCCTTTGTGTCAATTACATTAACGATAATAATTTAGCTCCATATATAGATATAAAAGGAAAAGTTCCTTATGAGGAGTTACCTTTATTATATCAGCAGGCATCTTTGTTCGTTTTTGCCTCGTCATGCGAAAATTGTCCTAATATTCTTCTTGAAGCAATTGGTTGCGGTTCTGCCGTAATTGCTTCTAAAACAGAGCCAATGCCAGAATTCGCTAGAGATTCTGCTTTGTATTTTAATGAATTAGACCCTGATTCTATTTATGAAAAGTTAAAGGTTGTTTTAGATAGCGATGTTATGATTCAGGAGATGCGAAATAAGTCTATTGCTCTACGTGAGCAATATAGTTGGGAAAATACTGCATTGTTAACTTGGCAATGTTTAAAGTTTATTGGAGATAAAAATGTTTAAAGGTAAGGTCTTGTTGATTACTGGTGGAACCGGTTCTTTCGGTAATGCAGTTTTAAAACGTTTTCTTAAAAGTGATATCAAGGAGATACGTGTCTTCTCCCGTGATGAAAAAAAACAAGACGATATGCGTAAGTATTTTCAATCAGAAAAATTGAAGTTCTATATAGGTGATGTTCGCGACAGTCAGAGTATTCTAAACGCCATGCGTGGAGTAGATTATGTTTACCATGCTGCAGCATTGAAGCAAGTTCCATCATGTGAGTTTTATCCATTAGAGGCCGTTAAAACCAATGTGCTAGGTACAGAAAACGTGCTAGATGCCGCTATCGCAAATAATGTTGAGCGTGTAGTTTGTTTGAGTACTGATAAAGCAGTGTACCCTATTAATGCAATGGGGATTTCTAAAGCTATGATGGAAAAAGTGATTGTTGCTAAAAGTCGCAATTTAGGAAATACAAATACTACTATTTGTTGTACGCGCTACGGTAATGTTATGGCATCTCGTGGTTCTGTTATTCCTTTATTTATTCGCCAGGTCGTTAATAATGAGCCTATTACTATTACCGATCCGACAATGACTCGCTTTATGATGACCTTAGATGATGCGGTAGACTTAGTATTACATGCTTTCGAAAATGGTCAAAACGGTGATATTTTTGTGCAAAAAGCCCCAGCAGCAACTATTGAAGTGTTAGTCAACGCGTTACTTGAAATGCTTAAAAAACCAGAGCATGCTGTAAATGTGATTGGCACTCGACACGGCGAAAAATTGTTTGAAGCATTATGTAGCCGCGAAGAGATGTTTGTAGCACAAGAGCAAGGTGAATATTTTAGAGTGCCTGCGGATAACAGAGATCTAAACTACTCGAAGTTTTTTGACGAGGGGGATTCTGACCTATCTAAAGTAGAAGATTACAACTCGCACAATACCGAGCGTTTAGATATTGAAGGTATGAAGCAACTACTCCGCAAATTAGACTTTATGCGTGAAATTGAATCCGGAAATATCGTTGTACCTGAAGGTGTTTAAAAATGAGAATATTAATTCTTGGCGCTACAGGCATGTTGGGTTACAGCCTGTTCAGCAACTTAAGTGAGCACGCTAATCTATCGGTATATGGTTCAGTTAGAAATATTGCTGGCAAAGAACGCTTTTTTAACGATACTCAACAGCGTCTTATAAGTGGTGTTGATGCTTATGATATTAGCTCACTGCAACAGGCAATCAAAACAGTGGCTCCTGATGTGGTAGTTAACTGTGTTGGTTTAATAAAGCAGCATGGTATTTCAAAGCAACACATAGATGCTGTAAAAATTAATGCGTTACTGCCACATGAGTTGGCCAATCTTTGCGATCAATTTAATGCAAAGTTGATTCACTTTTCTACTGACTGCGTTTTTACCGGTGATTTAGGTTTATATAATGAAGACTCACTACCTGATGCCCGCGATTTGTATGGCAAATCTAAGTGTTTAGGAGAAGTGAGCTACGGCAAACATCTTACGTTACGGACTTCTATTATAGGGCATGAGCTTACTTCTGCTGTAAGCTTAGTAGACTGGTTCTTATCGCAAGGAGAAAGTACTAAGGGCTTTTCTAAAGCGATATTCTCTGGCTTACCGACCTGCTATATAGCTAAGCTGATGGTAGAGTATATTTTACCAAACCCAGAAGTTTCAGGCCTATTGCATTTATCGGTAGACCCAATTAACAAATATACTTTATTGAAGCTGATTGCCAAGCAATACCATAAGCAGATTCATATTGCAGAGTCACAAGAGTTGGTAATTGATCGCTCTTTAAATTCAGATAAGTTTAGGCAGTTAACCCATTTTGAACCGCCGTCCTGGAGTGAGCTTGTTGAATATATGTACAAAGATTATGTAAAAAGGTATAAAGCATGAAAAAGTTAAAAGTTGTTACAGTTGTAGGTACGCGCCCTGAAATTATTAGATTGTCATGCACCATAGCAAAGTTAGATGAGTTTTGTGAACATGTGTTAGTGCATACTGGACAAAACTATGATTACGAACTAAATCAAATATTTTTTGAAGACCTTGGCATTCGTGCGCCAGACATATTTTTAGAATGTGCAGGTGCGACAGCTGCCGAAACTATGGCGCAAGTAATTAGTAAAGCCGATGCTATGTTTACTGAAGTAAAGCCAGATGCAATTCTGATATTAGGCGATACTAACAGTGCAATGGCTGCTATTCCGGCCAAACGAAAAAAAATTCCTATTTTTCATATGGAAGCAGGTAACCGCTGTTTTGACATGCGTGTACCAGAAGAAATTAATCGTAAAATCGTGGATCATATTTCTGATGTTAACATGCCTTATACTGATATAGCGCGTGAATACTTATTAGCCGAAGGTCTCAAGCCCGATCTAATTGTTAAAACGGGCAGCCCAATGGATGAAGTGTTAAATCGCTATGCAGATAAAATTGGTAATGCCGAAATCTTAAGCAAGCTGGGTTTAACACCTGGAGAGTACTTTGTAGTAAGTGTACATAGAGAGGAGAATGTAGATTCGGAGACAAACATTCACAGTTATGTTAATGCTTTGAATGCCATTGCTGAAAAATACCAGTATCCTATTATAGTGTCGACTCACCCACGTACCAGAAAGAAAATTGATTTACTTAATTTGGAATTTCACCCCTTGGTTAAGTTATTAAAACCACTTGGTTTTAGTGATTACGTAAAACTGCAAATGGAGGCGAAAGTGGTATTAAGCGATAGCGGTACGATTACCGAAGAGTCGTCTATTTTAAACTTTCCTGCCATTAATATTAGAGATGCACAAGAGCGCCCAGAAGGCTTTGAAGAAGGGGCTGTTATGTTTACTGGTATGAATGTAGAGAGGATACTTCAAGCCCTTGAAATACTTGATAAGCAACCACGTGGTGAACATAGGTTAATTAACAAAGTACAAAATTATATTGCTCCTAATGTGTCTGACAAAGTATTACGAACTATTATTAGTTATACCGACTATGTAAATAGAGTGGTGTGGAAAAAATATGGGAACTAAGAAGAGGGTAGTTTTTATATCTGAGTACTTAGGTAAAGATGTTAATTCTACTGCTTATTATTGGACGAAAATTTTAGAATCACTTTCGATAGATTATGATGTTTTGGTTATTTCACCAGACTCAAAATCTAATGTAGAATACCTAAAATCCAATAATTTTGAATATATTTTATATGTATCATCTACATATTCGAAAACAAGTATGTTTTCTCGGCTTTGGGCATACATTAAAATGTCTGTATGTTTTTATAAAGCTTCAAAAGAAAAAATTAATAGTTCAGATGTTATAATATCCGGTACTAATTCAATTTTTAATATGTTTTTTATTGCACGACTAAAAAGAAAATTAAATTTACCTTGGTTACTTTTTGGTTATGATATTTTTCCAGAAAATTTAATACCGGCGGGTGTTATCTCAACTAATAACCCTGTTTATAAACTAGTGTCAAAAATTTTTACTAACCTATATAGTAAGCCAAATGACATAGTCGCTGTTGGTCGGGACATGCGCGAATTATTAATCAAAAAAGTGAGTTCACGTACTAGAGTCCATTATATACCTAACTGGGCAGCTCATGAAGAGGTATGTATAACTGATAAAAGTCATAATAAAATTATTAATGAGCTTAATTGGAAGCAAGATGAAATTGTAGTTTTTCAGTTTTTTGGCAATTTGGGAGTCCTACAAGATATCTATGGTCTTTTAGAAGCAATAGAGCTGAGCAAAGCTCCGAATGCAAAGTTTCTATTTATTGGAAGTGGTTCTGAAGCTGCTAATGCTTTAGCCCTAATTCAAGAAGCGGACGATGATCGCATTCACTTTTATGGGGAATGTGATATGGCTGAAAAAGACATAGCTTTGAATGCTTGTGATGTTGCTTTTGTTTCATTAAAAAAAGGTATGCTTGGTTTAGCTGTCCCTAGCAAATCTTATTTTTCATTAGCAGCAGATAAACCAATAATTGTCATTGGTGATGAAGGTGCTGAATTAAGGCTTCTAGTAGATGATTATCCTATTGGTTGGGGCTGCAACTCTGGTGATCCTGTAGCCTTGGCAGAGCTGATAGATGATATTTGCTTTAATAAAGGTTGTCTTCTGAACATGGAACCAAGGTCAAGTTTAATTAATCACTTTTCTGAAGCAGACTCTTTAGCTGCAATTAATGATTTAGTCACGGGTTATTAGGAATTATATGAATGTTTTACTAACTGGGGCTACAGGATTTATTGGCAAATACCTACAACGAAGATCTAGTTTCAGATATGTGGTTCGTAGCAGTACAGAACATTTATTAGAGGATGTTTTTGAAATACCACAATTAGATAGTAATACAGATTGGAATAATGCATTTAATGGTATTGATTGCGTTATTCACTTAGCTGGATTAGCACATTCTAATTCATTTACAGATAAGGATTACCAGAATGTAAATGTTGATGGTACTCTAAGGTTAGCTAGTGAAGGGGCTAAAGCAGGTGTTAAGCGTTTTATATTTGTAAGCTCAATTGGTGTAAACGGTTATTCAACAAAAAAACTCCCGTTTTCAGTTAACTCGGTTGCTTCACCGCATAACTCGTACTCTAAATCAAAATATGACGCAGAAGAAGGGCTTAAAGTAATATCTGCGAATACAGGTATGGAATTAGTAATTATACGCCCAACTTTAGTTTATGGGCCAGGAGCACCAGGGAACTTTAGAGCACTAGCTAAGCTCGTAAAAAAATCACCAGTCCTGCCCTTTGGTTTGCTAGATAATGAACGTAGCTTTATTGCAGTGCAAAATTTAGTTGATTTACTCATTACCTGCACAAAACACCCAAATGCAGCGGGAAAAACCTTCATAGCATCTGATGGCCCTGTGGTTTCTATAAAAGATTTTACAAATGCAATTGCTAAAGGTATGGGTAAGAAAAAATTGCAGTTACCAGTACCTTTGATAGCAATGCGATTAATTGGGAAAGCCTTTGGGAAGTCAGCTGCTATAGAGCAACTACTTTGTAATTTAGAAGTAGATTCAAGCTATGTAACTCAAGAGCTTGGATGGAAACCACCTTATACAATGGAAGAGTCTATGAAGTCATTAAAGGAAGTTAATAAATGATCCGCTTACTCGACTTTTTATTTGCTTTATTTGGTTTGTTATTTGCCTTACCATTTTTAGCTATTTTATACGTTATTGGCTTGTTTGATACTGGCTCACCAATTTTTACCCAAGAGCGTGTTGGTCGTAATAAAAAGCCTTTTACTTTGGTTAAATTTAGAACTATGAAGGTTGATACCGCTTCGGTTGCTAGCCATTTAGCAAGTACGACATCTATTACGCCTTTTGGCGGCTTTTTACGTAAAACTAAGTTAGATGAACTCCCACAACTTTGGAATGTACTAAAAGGTGAAATGAGCTTAGTTGGTCCTCGCCCTGGCTTGTTTAACCAAGAAGAATTAACACAAGCACGTGAAGCTAAAAATGTATTTGCTGTTCGCCCAGGTATAACAGGGCTCGCACAAGTAAACGAAATTGATATGTCGACTCCTGAGTTGTTAGCAAAAACAGATCGTGAAATGATTGATACGCTAACAATTAGTAATTATTTTAAATACATAATTATGACGATTACTGGTAGTGGTAGTGGTGACAGGGTTAAATAGCTTTTGCTTTTAACTATTTAGGGAAGGCCTCCTTTGCAGTATGAGTTGGCCTTTTTTAGCTGTTAACTAAAGAATAACCTGACCCCATGCATGGCGGCTGCTCAGCCACACTAATCTTAATTCCAATAATATGTATAGTTATGTAATTGCTCAAAGTTTTTTTATACCATGTTGTTTATTGATTATCCCTTATGCTTCGCTATAAACTGGCCGCGGTCAATTATTCTTATTACAATCCACATGTTGTTTAATTAAAATCACTAATGGGCGACGCCCTCTAAATAAACCTCACAGGAACTAGCAATGGATAGTTTTATTCGTTCTATTTTAAATGCATCTCGCGCTAAAAAGCGGATTATTACACTTTGTATTGATTCATCATTCATAATATCAGCGTTTTGGCTAGCACTTATAGTAAGGCTAGACAGTTTTGAGCCTCTGCAGAGTTTAGATAATTGGCTATTGTTAGCTGTATTATTACCTGTAAGTTTATATGCGTTTATAAGCTTGGGCTTGTACCGAGCTGTACTCAGATATATGAACTCACAAGCTATTTGGGCAATAGTAGTCGGTACTGTTATTACAACAGTAGGCCTAGTGTTGATTGCGTTTATTTTGGGCGTAAATATACCCCGTACTATGCCCTTTATTTTTGCTTGGTTATGTTTATTAACCGTTGGTGGTGCACGTGTTTTAGTGCGCGCTATTATTGGTAAAATGACTACTAGCAACAAAGAGCCTGTGATTATTTATGGCGCTGGCTCTGCTGGCCGACAATTAGCCACGGCATTAGGGGCAGGGCCTGAGTATTTTGTAAGTGCCTTTATTGATGATGACAAAACAAAACATGGGTCAATTATTCAAGGCATTCCTGTTATTAGTTTTCAAGGAATACACGAGTTAGTAAACAAGCGCAAAATTAGTAAGGTTTTATTAGCGCTGCCAAGTGAAACACGTGCACGACGAAAAGAAATTCTGGCACAATTAGAGCCATTAACGGTCAACGTACTTTCTATTCCTGGTATGGCAGATGTAGTTGAAGGTAAAGCAAAACTAGCAGAAATAACAGAAGTAGGCGTAGAAGACTTACTTGGCCGCGACCCTGTAGCACCTAAAGTAGATTTAATGACCGCTAATATTACCAATAAAGTGGTAATGGTTACCGGTGCAGGCGGCTCTATTGGTTCAGAGCTTTGTAGGCAAATAGTTAAGCAGCAGCCTAAAAAGCTTGTATTGTTTGAAGTAAACGAGTTTGGCTTATATTCAATCGAAAAAGAGCTAAGTGAGTACATTACTCATAACAACTTAAACGTAAAGCTGGTGCCAATTATGGGTTCTGTACAGCGTATTAACCGCATTGAAACGGTAATGATGGCCTTTGGAGTACAAACGGTTTACCACGCAGCTGCTTATAAGCATGTTCCTTTAGTTGAGCATAATGTTGTAGAAGGGGTGCGTAATAATGTGTTTGGTACCTACTACGCAGCAAAAGCAGCTGTAAATGCAAAAGTAGAAACATTTGTACTTATATCAACCGACAAAGCGGTACGCCCAACCAATGTAATGGGTGCCACTAAGCGTATGGCAGAACTTGCACTGCAAGGTTTAGCGCAAGAGCAAGGTGTAAAACATAATACGCGTTTTTGTATGGTACGCTTTGGTAATGTGCTTGGCTCGAGTGGCTCTGTAGTGCCGCTGTTTCGTAGGCAAATAAAAGAGGGTGGTCCAATAACGCTAACGCACCCTGATATAACGCGCTTTTTTATGACTATACCTGAGGCTGCACAATTAGTGATACAAGCAGGCGCAATGGGCAAAGGGGGCGATGTGTTTGTGCTAGACATGGGTGAGCCCGTTAAAATTAAAGACTTAGCAACCAAGATGATCAGGCTCTCCGGGTTTGAAGTTAAAAACGATACTAACCCACACGGCGATATTGAAATTAAGTGCACAGGGCTGCGCCCAGGTGAAAAACTTTATGAAGAGCTGTTAATTGGTGACAATGTTGGCGAAACAACGCATGAGCGTATAATGACTGCAAACGAAGTTATGCTGCCTTTAGACCAATTTAATACATTTATAGAAGCGTTAGACGTTGCTTGTCATGATTTTGACCACAAGACTATTCGTCAGTTACTGCTTGATGCGCCAACGGGGTTTAATCCAACCGATGGTATATGCGACCTAGTATGGAATGCAAAAAAAAATAATATAAGCCAGAGCGAGCAAAATGTTGTGAATATAACGGGTTAAAAATGGCTTGTGTAAAAAATTTTTAAAGTAAATATTAAACTACATGCAAGGGGCGCAGGTTATTACCGCGCCTTTTTTGTATTATTGTCTTTGTAATTACAAAACCCACTTCTTATTTTCCCTAATATTAAAATTAATAAGGATCAATCATGTCACGTAAGTATTTTGGTACCGATGGTGTACGAGGTAAAGTAGGCACGTTTCCTATCACGCCTGATTTTGCAATGAAATTGGGTTGGGCTGCAGGTACGGTTTTAGCCTCAAGCGGTACTAAAGAAATTTTAATTGGTAAAGATACACGTAATAGCGGTTATATGTTTGAGTCGGCAATGGAGGCTGGGCTTTCGGCGGCAGGTGTTAATGTTGCCTTTGTTGGCCCAATGCCCACACCTGCTGTTGCCTATTTGGCATCAACGTTTAGAGCCGATGCCGGCGTTGTAATTAGTGCCTCACACAACCCTTATTACGACAATGGCATTAAGTTTTTTAATAACTTTGGCACTAAACTTAATGACGAGCAAGAGCTTGAAATTGAAGCCTTGCTTGAACAGGCATTAAAAAGCGATGCTATGCAGTGCGTGAGCTCTGAACGTTTAGGTAAAGCAAGGCGCATTAACGATGCCGCTGGCCGCTACATTGAATTTTGCAAAGGCATATTTGCCAAAGACCTAACCCTTGAAGGCTTAAAAATTGTTGTAGATAGCGCAAATGGCGCAGCGTACCATATTGCCCCTAATGTATATGCAGAGCTTGGTGCTGAGGTGATCAGCATTAACGACAAACCCGATGGTTTAAATATTAATGAACAATGCGGTGCTACCCATTTAGATAGCTTGCAATCAGCCGTAGTTGCTAATAATGCAGACCTTGGTATAGCACTTGATGGCGATGCCGATAGGCTAATGCTGGTTGATGATGCGGGCAGCGTTGTTGATGGCGACCAAATTTTATATATTTTGGCAAAAGCGGCAAAGCTGCAAGGTAATATGAATGGCGGTGTTGTTGGTACGCTTATGTCGAACCTAGGCTTAGAGCTTGCACTTAAAGACATGGATATTCCATTTAAACGTGCAAAAGTAGGCGACCGCTATGTTGTTGAGCAACTTAAAAATACCGGTTGGAAACTAGGTGGTGAAGGCTCAGGCCATATTTTACACTTAGACTATGCAAGCACAGGCGATGGTATAGTTGCCTCACTGTTAGTTTTAACCGCGCTTATACAGCAAAAGCAATCATTAAAGGACTACGTAGCGGGTATGCAAAAACTACCGCAAGTACTTTTAAATGTGCGTTTAACACAAAATAATGCGGACGAAATACTTAATACTGATTCAGTAAAGCACGCTGTTACGGAGGCTGAAAGTATATTGGCAAACACGGGCCGTGTTTTATTGCGTAAATCAGGCACAGAGCCACTTATTCGCGTTATGGTTGAGTCTACAAATTATGCAGCCTCACAAGTGCAAGCCGAGCATATTGCCACTGCAATTAAAGCGCTGGTTTAAGGTTAAAGGCCCAAGGTTAAAGATTAAAGGGAAAAGGTTAAAGACGAAGTTGTTCAAGCTGAGATGTTCCCAAAATTAAAGATACAAGTTTGAAGGTGAAAGCTATAGTTAATTGATGAAAAGCTAGATATAAGATATTTTTCATGCAATTTGAAAATCTTGATGTATGGCAGCGCTCAGCTGATTTAGCCTGTGAGGTTTATCTGCATTTTAAATTAAGTGAAGCGTTTGGGTTAAATAACATGTTAAGCATTGTCGTTTTCTTCAAATTTTGAACGCATTTGTGCAGTCTCACAGAAATGAAATGATGAAATTCACCGAATAATGGTTTGAAAGAAAAACGCCAAAAGATCACGCCTGTTTTCATCATATTCTAAAAGCTGCTGTAGGGAGCTGAGTTCTTAAATCTAAATCGCAGTAAAAATAGGCGAAATTGAAGCAGAACAAGCTGCTAAATAGGGGCTGAGACAAAAGTAATTTTGTGTATGCTTTTTGGCTTAATGAAATCAATTGAGTCTTGGTAAAATTTTTAACTTTTTCCTTGGATCTTTAGCCTTAAAATCTAGCCCTTAACTTCATATTCGCCTTTTGTGTTAAGAAGTTAAGGGCTAGATTTAGGCTTTATGCAATCCCACGCTTAATCAACATTTTATTAAATTCCCCCCCCACCTTGCCTAGATGCATTAGCTACATCCGGCGTATAAATCTCGAACAATAAACGTGTATCGCCGTGCCCAAGCATATGTGAGATGTATTATGGGTTTTCGTGCGCGGCAATATGCAGTACAGCTCATAGAGTGCTTACATCTAAATTTTCTAAATAAAACAAATAGATATTATTGATTTGTTAATTTTTTTTCATTATCATGGTAGATTAATGTTAACTGAACGCGAGGGATTGCGTTAGTTGAAAGTCTTTGAAAAATTATTTTCAAATTACGACTTTCTTGCGTTCATATAAAGGAAGATACACGTGAAGTTAAAACAGCTATTTATATTGCCATTGTGTAGTTTAGCGTTGACAGGTTGTGGTGGGTCTGATGATAAACCTACTACTCAAGTAGAACCCCTCCAAGATACGACTCCCCCCATCATTACACTTACAAGTGGCGCTGAAATTGAAGTCGAAGTTCATACAGACTTTGTCGAGCCGGGTTACTCTGTATCGGATGATACAGACGCTGATGTAACAGTCTCAATTGATAGTAATGTTGATAGCAGTATCCTAGGTAGTTATACCATTACTTATTCAGCAACAGATAAAGCTGGAAATAGCGTTGAAGTAGTAAGAACGGTTAGGGTCGTTGATACAACAGCCCCTGTTATAACCTTATTAAATGAAGAGCCGCTTACGCTTGAACAAGGAACAGAATACCGCGAATATGGTGCACAGGCTGTCGACAATTACGATAATGAAGTTGAAGTTACAATTTCAAATAGCATTGATTTGGCACAGCCTGGTAATTATACCGTTGTATATTCAGCCACCGATAGTTCAAATAATACCGCAACAGTTGAAAAGCAAGTAACAGTTTCGCCCGCTACAATTACAGTAACAATAGACTCATTTGGTGAGGGGAGTGTTGAACTATTAAATCATGCTAGCCCATTAATATGTACAAGTAGTAATGTTTGTTCAATTGATATTGAGCAAGGGACTGCGCTATCGCTAAAAGCTACTCCTACGAATGGTTGGCAGTTTTTAAGTTGGCGAGGCTGCGAAACTGCGCAAGATGCTAATGTGTGTCAATTGACACCTCAACGCGATACCTCTTTATCTTTAACCTTCTCTCCAAATGAATCTGGTGTTGACTTAACTTTAGCCGACAACGTGGTTGTCCTTGATGAGCAGCAAAAAGCGTCTATAAGAGATTACAATGAGACCACAGGGGTAATTACCTTTGATGGGAACGCAGAGTTAAGTAACGTAGTTATTGGAAGTATTCTAGTATCAAATGGAATAAATGACGGGGAAGGATTAAAGCACTTCTTCTTAAAAAGAGTTGTTGAAATACTGGGTAACCAAGGCTCATTAAGGGTCATAAAGACTGAAGAAGCGACCTTGGATCAATTAATCACCGAAGGTACGATTGTTTATCAACAAGTATTAACAGCGGATAGTGTGCAGCAGTCGACATTGCCGCAAGGTATAAAAGTACTACCAGTACAGCAGACAGCAGAACCGCAAAATGAAGTAGCGAGTGCGACTCCCATTGAACTTGCGGTTACTAACCTTATACTGCACGATGCTGACGGTGATATAGGTACTAAAGATGATCAGATCAGTGCATCAGGTGGAATAAAGTTAACGGTAAATCCTGACTTCTCTTTAAAAGTAGATTTTCCATCTACTATAAGTCACTTTCGAAGCGTTGCACACATAGATGTAGACAGTGAACTTGGTTTAGATATTGGTGGCCCCGTAAATGTGGCTGCTTTGAAAGAGAGTGTGACATTGCCCATTCGGTTCTCACCGATTACGCTGGGTATTATTGTTATTCAGCCTGAAGTGCAATTGTCTTTGGTCGCTGATGCATCCGTTGGAATGGCACTGAAACCACGTTTAGTGGCTAAGTTAGACATCGTTGCTGGAGCACAATATACAGAAAGTAAAGGGTTTGAAGAGATCAAAGAGTTAGACTTTGATGTGGATGCAAATGATCCTTTCACCACCATTGACTTTAAAGCAGAGGCGAAAGCAGGTCCAGAGGTTGCTTACTTTAGTCGCTTATATGGTATTGCTGGGCCTGGTGTTGGAAACTCATTAAAGCTAGGTGTCGAAGCGATCCCATTAGTAAATAATAATAACTGTGTTTTTGATGTGAATACTTTTCTTGAGCTGGATATAAGCTTTAAAGGCTCTTTTAGTCTGATCACAAAAAAGTTTGATTACACATCAAGCTTATTTAAATTTAAAAAACAGATAGACAGCCTTAGTCGTTCGTGCGGCACTACAGGACTTAATGCGCCAACAGAGTTAACGGTAACTACTACAGGTAATGAGAGCTTTATTCTTGATTGGGATTTCATTGAAAGTGATGCTGATATCAGCTACAAAATTTATAGAGATAGCGTATTTTTAGAAAATGGTATTTATGGCTCACAATATGAAGATTCAAATGTGTCTGCTAATAAGCAATATTGTTATTTTGTTATTGCAGAAGATGATTTAGGGAATGAATCACCGGCGTCTAATGAAGTATGTGCGGTTGTAACAGCGTTAGATAGTACGAAACCAACGGCACCAACGCAAGTATCAGCAGAGCCACTTTCATCAACAGCGATTAAATTAACATGGAGCGGAGCAACTGACGAAACGGGTGTTACAGGGTATACAGTTTATGCATACGACGGTGATACGACGTATGCCAAAGAAGTATCTGTAGATCCTATGGCGACTATTTTGCAATTAGCACCAAATACTGAATATTGTTACTCTATCGCTGCTTTTGATGCACGAGGAAACCGTTCTGAGCTATCACAATCAGCTTGTGCAACAACAAATACGAAAGAAGAGTCTGAGTGGAGCATGTTTATTGCCTGTACTGGTAGAGATTATGTTGTTGAGGAACAATTTGATTTAGACCAGAACCTAACTTCAGAGGTTTTTGTATTTGGCAAAGCGCAGGATTATGATGGCTCGCCAATGAACTATAGCTTATTTGGTGTGTACACCGATACATCAGGTACTTTTAATGGCGAAATAAACTGGTCTTTTGAGGATTCAAATAATCTTAGAAAAGATGAGTTCATAGTCGATTTATCTTCTGGCGACACAGGCGATGTTGCAATGGATCAGACTCTCGTAACTGGGTGTGATGCTGTGATCCGCTTTATGTCAACCAAAGACCAAGAGCCTTCAAGTATACCAGAGGTACGCTCGATGAAAAATAATAACCTAGGAGAGATAATTGGTGGATTTGGATACCAATAAGTCGACCCAGAGGGGCTCATTAGAGCCCCTTAATACGGGTGGAACACTTCATGTTACACACACTGCACAGGAGTCTGATGCACAATTAATACTCACACCGTCGCGCTCAAGCAAATTAGCCTATATCAGTTGTTTATTTTTTGGCTCAGGTATATTAATTGCTAGCGTGTATACGCTTTTTACCGTAGTTGATGTATTTGCTGCATGTGCTTTATTTATAGGAGGGGGCACGTTAATTTGGCTAGGAGGGATAGTTAAAAAAGGCAGCAAAGAATACAGGTTTATACAATCTGAAAAAAAATTAATAGGATTAGAGAAGGCTATTCCATTTAAAGAAATCGCGGAAGTAGAGTTAATAAAAAAAATTGTAAATGCAAAAAGTCAGGAAGAGCCGTTTCAAAGTGGTGAGATAAGGATTTTAACTAATCAAGGAACACGCTATCTACTTGTCGAAGGAGCGAATCGCACTCAGATGAAAAAAATTGCAACGTTAATCGCAGACTATATAAACGCCCCTTTAGTGAGTGATGAAACGCTTTATAGGGTCTAAAATTGCCTCCATGCTTATCTAAGCTTGCGAAAAGCCTCACAGTTTGCTGCGCAGGAGTTGTCAAACTCCATTCAATCACTATTTACCTATTAGCTGCTAGTTTATAGACACTTAATCACTCATAAAGGACTACCTAAAAGAGCTGTTATTCTGCTGCTGACCTTTACATGTGTGTTGCCTATGACTAAAGCAATTTCTAAAGGAATACTACCCATTATAGATAAACCGCTCATTCAATACATTGTTTTTGAATGTATCGCCGCGGGTATTAAAGAGGTTGTACTGGTCTCGCGTAGCTCTAAAAATACAATTGAAAATTACTTTGATACAAGCTATTAGCTTGAAGTCACGCTTGAAAAGCGTGTTAAACGTGTTTTGCTTGAAGAAGTGCGCTCTATTTTCCCTACTGATGCAACCATTATGAGTATGCGCCAAGATGAAGCAAAAGGGTTAGGGTATGCCATTTATGTGTAAAGCTAATTGTAGGTGACGATGATTTACCGTTTTATTGCCTGATGTAATACTAGGTGCATATACGGCAGAGCAAAAGACAGAGAGTCTTGCAGCGATGTTAAAATGATTTAGCAAGAAACGCGCAAGCCAAATTATGCTTGAACCTGCAACGCAACAAGATGTATGTAAATAAGGTATTACTGATATCGATAATGTACAGCTTACTCCTGACAATAGTGCCGCTATTAAAACTATGATTGAAAAACCGGATACAGACAAAGCCCACTCTAACCTAGCGGTGGTAAGGCGCTACTTGCTGAGTATAACTATTTAAACACTACTTGCTAAAATACCTGTTGGCGCAGGCGGCGAAATACAGTTAACAGATTTAATTGATGAGCTGATGAAACAAGTAACGGTATAAGCCTTTCATATGAGTGGTCGCTCGCACGACTTTGGTTATAAACTAGGTTATTTAAAAGCGATTATTGAGTATAGTATGCGTGATGAAAAGTTAGAGTAAAATTTTTCTGATTGTATCAGGCAAATCATAAAACACGATAAATGAGCGCTAAATACACCTTCACGCTTTTTCGATAACGTACCCGTCCGTAGGTACCGCTCGGGTGTGTTATAAAGGGGGGTATTACGATTTTGGTTATTCGTTTTCATTCCTCGCTCTGATAAAATAGTAAACATAGTTTTAAACATAAAGGAATACCATGAAAATTGCTGTGGTAGGGACGGGCTATGTAGGTCTTTCAAACGCAATGCTTTTAGCACAACACAACGAAGTGGTGGCATTAGACATTGATGAGCATAAAATAGCGTTATTAAACAATAAACAGTCGCCAATTATCGATACTGAAATTAGCGAGTTTTTAACGCGTGATGATTTAAATTTTACAGCCACTACCGACAAAGTAGCTGCTTACAAAGACGCTGATTATGTAATTATAGCAACACCAACCGACTACGATGTTGAAACAAACTACTTTAATACCGGCTCGGTTGAGGCCGTAATTAAAGATGCAATGGCACATAACCCTAATGCGGTTATGGTGATTAAGTCGACTATTCCGGTAGGCTTTACAGCCGATATTAAACAAAAGCTTAACGTTGAAAATTTACTATTTTCTCCTGAGTTTTTACGTGAGGGTAAAGCTCTTTACGATAATTTGCACCCGTCACGTATTGTTGTGGGTGAGCAAAGCGAACGCGCTACTATTTTTGCTAATTTGTTAAAGCAAGGTGCAATTAAGCAAGATGTTGACGTGCTATTTACTGACTCAACGGAAGCAGAAGCAATCAAGCTGTTTTCGAATACGTACCTTGCTATGCGCGTTGCCTACTTTAATGAGCTAGACAGCTACGCAGAGGCGCACGGCTTAAACTCTAAACAAATTATACAAGGTGTAGGCCTAGACCCGCGTATTGGCAATCATTATAACAACCCGTCGTTTGGTTACGGTGGTTACTGTTTGCCAAAAGACACAAAGCAATTACGTGCTAACTACCAAAACGTACCAAATAATATTATTGGCGCGATTGTTGATGCAAACACTACCCGTAAGGATTTTATTGCAGGGTCAATATTAAAGCGTAACCCGCGAGTTGTGGGAATTTACCGTTTAGTAATGAAATCGGGCTCAGACAACTTTAGGGCTTCGTCTATACAAGGAATAATGAAGCGCATAAAAGCCAAAGGCATTGAAGTGGTTGTGTACGAGCCAGTGCTTGAAGAAGATACATTTTATCATTCACGTGTAATGAAAGATTTAAAAGAGTTTAAACAAATATCTGATGTAGTGGTTTCTAACCGTATGGTTGATGAGCTTAGCGACATTGCAGATAAAGTGTATACACGCGATTTATTTGGTAGTGATTAAATAATAGCTGTTAGCTGACAGCTAACAGCTCCTATCCATTCAGCCCCCATCTACATTTGACCTGCTAACTTAAAAATAATTAATTTACAAATAAAGGATTACCCATGAAAGCTGTTATTCCTGTTGCTGGCCTGGGCACGCGTATGCTGCCTATGACTAAAGCAATTCCTAAAGAAATGCTACCGATTGTAGATAAACCACTTATTCAATACATAGTAAGTGAGTGTGTAGCTGCTGGCGTTAAAGACATTGTACTGGTAACACACAGCTCTAAAAACGCCATAGAAAACCACTTTGACACCAGCTACGAGCTTGAAGCAACGCTTGAAAAACGCGTTAAGCGTGCTCTGCTTGAAGAAGTGCGTTCTATTTGCCCTACCGATGTAACTATAATGAGTGTGCGCCAAGGCGAAGCTAAAGGTCTAGGCCATGCTATTTTGTGTGCAAAGCCTATTGTTGGCGATGACGATTTTATTGTACTGCTGCCAGATGTAATACTTGATGCCTACACAGCAGATCAAAAAACTGAAAACCTTGCGGCTATGATCAAACGCTTTAACGAGACTAAAGCAAGCCAAATTATGCTTGAGCAAGTAGCACAAGAAGATGTAAGCAAATATGGTATTGCTGATATAAACGGCGTACAGCTAACACCCGGTAACAGTGCGGCAATTAAAACCATGGTTGAAAAGCCAGAGGCTGATAAAGCGCCTTCAAACCTTGCTGTAGTAGGGCGTTATGTATTAAGCAAAAATATTTGGCCATTACTTGCTAAAACACCGGTTGGCGCTGGTGGTGAAATACAATTAACCGATTCAATCGATGAGCTAATGAAGCAAGAAACCGTTGAAGCATTCCATATGAGTGGCCGTTCACACGATTGTGGCGATAAGCTAGGCTACTTAAAAGCGATTGTTGAATACGGCATGCGCGATGCTAAGTTGGGAGATGATTTTGGCCAATATTTAACAACGTTGGTAAATGGTGAGCCGGCTTCTCAATCTGAAAATGTTGTAAATTTATAGAGTTTTTAAGCTTATATTATTTAAAGCGCGGCTATATGCCGCGCTTTTTTGTGGGTGTATGTATTTTGTCTGACGACGGTTGCTATGCTTTGTATGAGCAAGTTTCACGTTTAGGGTTATGGTATCAACAATTTAAAGTACTGTGTTTATTGCAAACACAATGCTGAATGATTTATTCTGGCTAACAGCTAACAGCTAACAGCTAACAGCTAACAGCTAACAGCTAA
>CERC01050585.1_pt1 | contig 24878 bp, 19 predicted proteins | sample 530921 | NCBI WGS metagenome assembly CERC01 (sample SAMEA2621099, study PRJEB7988) | marine metagenome | isolation source: saline water (ENVO:00002010), including
GGCTCACAGCACCCGGAGGGGTGGTTATGGGCGAAGATCACTGCAGCGGCATTGCAGGCCAGGGCCTGCTGTACCACCACACGGGGGTACACCGCCGCGCCATCAATGGTGCCGTTGAACAAGGGCTCGAAACTGAGCACTTTGTGCTTGTTGTTGAGGAAGATGGCTGCGAAGACCTCGTTCTTCTCCTGGGTCAGGGCCATCTGCAGGAACTGGGCGGCATCGGTGGGCGCAGTGAGCGATTCCCGACCGGTCAGCTCATCCAACAGAATGGTGGCCGCCGTACTAACAATCTCCTCGGGTTTAACACAGCCCTGCACGTGGTACAGGCCCTGCTCGTTCTTCACGAAAGTGGGAATATCCATAGAAACTCCAAAACGGCATAAAAAAGCCCGCACAAGGCGGGCTCTGGCATGCAGTGAAAGGGGGCGCGAAATACGGGTTAATCGGTGTCGATTCGAAAGGCGTGGCCGCAATCCAGGCACTTCAGGTTGTCGAGGAAGGTCTGGTCGAGCTTGTCACCGAGGGCTGCGCCAGCCTCACCGCCAGCTACTCCCCCTATCAAACCGCCAATCACGGCTCCGGCGATGCCGCCGAGCAGTGATCCTCCAGGGCCCGCGACATAGCCCAGTGTCATGCCCACTCGGGCGCCACTGGTGGCTGCAGCCACGCCGCTAGCGGCACCGGCAGCTGTGCCGACAGAGCCGCAGACTCTGCGTCCGTTGTGGAGTGTTGATACCTGGATAGATTGGCAGCTGGGACATTGAATGATCATGAAACCTCCATGAAATGGGACCAGGAAGGCCATCCCTTCCTGTCTTCATGGTGGTGATATATATTTAAAATTATTTTGGATGTCGGCTGCCTTTTCTTGCAGTATTGAGTTTAATGCTTTCGCAACCATTTAAGGGTCTATGAGGAAGGTATAGCCGGATATCGGTATTATATTTTTCTGCAACGACCTCTGCGTCAGGGATTTATAACGTCTTAGGGAAGGAGAAAAGTAACATGGCAAGATGTACAGCTCCTGTGCGTGGGCATAACTCTGCAGCTGCAGCTGCAGCCTGTCCGGCTTGTCGCTTTAAGAGTGCTCGTTATGGGGGAGGCTCTCGGTCTTACTCGTCATATGGGGGTAGTCGGAGCGGCTACACGGGAGGAGGTGGTTATAGCGGTAGAGCGAAACCTCGCTGGTCGAGATCAGGCTCATCTGTGCTTTACACTGCGAGTCAGATTCAGTCGCTCACGCCTGTACGTGAAGCAGTTGAAGCCAGGGTTGCAGTGCAACCTGATCTTCGGGATGTTTTCCTATGTCATGCATGGGGTGACAGAAAGGAGTCAGCTAAAGAGCTGCATGATTTACTTGAGGCAGTGGGTGTTAAGGTCTGGTTTAGTGAAAAAGATCTAGGGCTTGGTGTGCCGATGATGCGCGCTATCGACAGGGGATTGGCGAATTGCCGAGTTGGGCTTGTTCTGGTTACCCCTGCAATGCTGGAACGCCTTCCAAAAGAGAGCGTAGCAGACAAAGAGCTTTCTGCGCTTTTGGCGGGGAACCAGCTCGTACCTATCGTGCACAATACAACATATGAAGATCTACGAAATGTCAGCCCCTTGCTTGCCTCCAGAACTGGACTGGATACTTCGGAAGATTCAATGGCTGAAGTCGCGGAAAAAATAGCGGAGCTGGTCGCTATTTAAATTTTAAGATTAAATATAAGAAGGAAAAAGCTGCTTGGGACATAAATTGTGTCCCACCCTTCAGTGTCCGGTTAATGGGTTGCGTGTGCCCATTAATCGCCCAACATCCTCGCTCTGTTTCATTATCAAATTTCGACCGGTTGGTGATGTAGGTCGCAATCGGGCTGCCTCCATAATGCATGTATGGCGCGGTTTGAATTGATCTGCACTTACATTCAGCCATCTGCTTTAGAAAGCGACATATTCGAAAATACGACATGTTCATGTAGTCAGTGTGTACATGTTTGGCGATGCGTCATAGCCTGATGGTCGATGAATTCTATGCTTGTTTCCTGTGCATGGTGATTTGATGTCTTGAGGTGTGAGTGCGTTGACCAAGATTCCCTTTGCGATTCATAAGCCGACCGGAAGAATGGTCGAGGTCTCTAGTGTTGTTGCTGGACGTGCGTGCGAATGTATTTGTCCTTCGTGCCGTCAAAGTGTTCAGGCGCGTCAGGGCAGCGTTTATGAATGGCATTTTGCGCACGATAGTGCTCCAGGAAATACGCCAGGTGTGGAATGTGATATCTCGTTTCATGTCTGCTGTAGGCAGTTCATTATTGAGGCTGCGTTGGCTGGCCAACTGCCCTCCCTTATGACTCCTGGGCTATCAATTTCCTATGAAGTCAATGGTGGGATGACTCGTGCACAGAGAGTGGCTCGTCCCATACTCCAAGAGAATCTAATTTGGAAGAAAGGCGTAAGTAATTTTGATATTGCTGCTGACGTGGAGGGGTATGGGCTTCATATATATTTCTCATATCCAGATAGAGAGTCCCCAGTAATTCCTGAGGGAGTACATGAGGCCGGATTTCTTAAGATTGATATAACGCCAATCAAAAAATCCATCGAGCGAGATAAAAGGAATGGGCAGAATATATTGGAGCAAGCAGATGTCTTGTTTAAGGAGGAGGATTGCAAGCTATGGCTGTCGCACCCACGACTCTATACCAAAGCCTTTATTGAAGAGAAAGGAAAGATTTTAGATGAATACAAGAAAAGGCAGGAGGATGTAAAGAGGGTGAGAATGCAGCGTATTAATGAGATGGCTGCTCGAAGGGATTCTTCAGAACTACAGAAACAAAGGCCGGTTAAAAAAGAGAAAGATGGTGTTCTCTATGCGCACCGTAAAATTAGCCCCCCGCTCCGGCTTGTGGCCAAACATGATACACTTTCATCAGATGAGAGCCTTGTAGCACGGTTTTATTCAACCGTTTATAAGTTATATCTGGACGCAGGTAGAACTCAGCAGGAAGCTATTACGTTGCTGCTTCAGAAGGAGTCGGATACTCGGAGGCAGGAGCGGCTTGCATGGATGGAAAGGCAGCGTAGAAAATTCTGATTATGCCCCTGTCCGAGTTAAGGCTAATCGTTATCCCATAGCCATTCTGATACAGCCTGGCGATTTCCGAGGACCACTTGCTGAGCGGTGGGCTTGCGATGATGATCTCCATTGAGTCTCAATGTCTCGACAATGTAGCTTGCCATGGCTGCCCGGCATTTAATTTTAAGCATCCCGTTGGTCATGTTGTAATCGCGAGTAATCACTCTTTGTTGATTAACCGACAGCCTTGGATCAGGGGTAACTTCCAATGTAACGATTCTCTGCCAGGCGGAATCTTTCTCTTTTCCCATGTCGCCAGGAGGGGAGAGATCCGGTTTGTCCTGAATTCGGCTCAGAACGAAGTCCCGGTACTCACCATTTTTTTCACACCAAGCCCTTACGTGCCAGCGCATACCATTGTGAATAACGGTGTGTGGTTGGATAACTCTATATTCCGGTTCTGGGTTTTTGAGGGAGGCATATTGAATCTCTACACGCAGTCCCTCCCGGCAGGCTAGAAGAATGGGGCGAAGCACGGCGGGGCGAAGGTCCCTTGAGGGAGGCAATAGCACCTCAGTATTCAGCTCTCGGACATCCAGCTCCTCCAGAGCACAACTGAGATCCTCCCTGGCATGCATCATTTGCAAATATTCGTCGGCAACGCCGCGAGTAAACATCGGCTTAAAGGCCTTGGAAGGCTTGTAGCCCTTGAGGGACCTGTCGTATTGCAGGTTTTTGGGGGCAAATGCTGTTAGGTACTGGTTAATGTCTTTGCTGGCTTGCTGTCTTCCAATGCCAAAGGCTCTTTGCAAGTGGTTTGTGGTCAGCCGTCCTTCCCAAAGAGCAATTACTTCAATCAAGCGGTACCGTAATAGTAAGTCCCAGCGAACCACCCAGTCCGCCGCATTTTTGCCTGCCACCCGTGCCATCTTGTCTTTCCCCTGAAGAGATATGCGCCAAAAGGCGACATGACTATGTATCCAGTATGGACATGACAATAATAAGTTATTATCTTTGCTGTGTCATTAGCGATGTTCCTTTGGGTGGCGGGGAACATTGATAAATAGCTGAAAGCTAAAGGTATACAGATGAGACAAACTTCGATTCCCGCCGTGCCAATCGGTTCGATCCTGGATATTTGGTGCTTAGGATACTGGCATAGAGTTATTTCAGGTCCTGTTGGGCCTAATGGTAAGCCAAGCTTGATTTCTGCGTCCTCAAGATGGGGTACCGTCATGGAAGAGCCATGGGATGTTGTGGTGCAAGGGAGAGAGGTTCGGCTGGTCAGAGCCCCGGACTCCTGGCCTGCTGGGGCAGAGATAGTTGATAAGGCGCGAGGGTTTATCGGGGTATGGAGGTACAATTTGTTCACTCGTAACTGTGAGCACTTTGTGTCTACAGTCCTAGATGGAAGGCCAAGCAGCCCCCAGTTGGCTAAGTTGGGTGTTGCTGCCTTAGGAGTCTTTGGGGCTGGGCTTGCAATATCTCGAATCAGGCAAGCTTAGAGTCTCAGTTAAAGTTGGTGCCTTGCCTTGCAGGGCGTTCTCTTATTGATAGAGAATGGTGTGCTTTACAAAATTGGAAAGCTTCAACCTTATGATAATAATGATTTTTTTGGTATTTTGATCGCTTTACAGATATGGGTCAGTCTTGGTTGTGCATTGGGTTTTCAGCGAAAATTGAAGGTTGTAGCCGCTGGGAAATGGGCCTCGGGCATGGTGTATGAACTCGTCTCAAAGGCTTGATCACTTCTTCAGGTTTGCAGAAATAGGAAAAGAATAGATGCCGCAGTTGTCTTGGTATAAGCGCGAGGAGGATTTAACCCGCGCAGCGCTCACCCCGTACCGATTGCTGCAGCCAGTCGCGGGTCTATCTTACGGTGAGCCTGATTCGCCAAATATGCTGATCGAGGGAGACAACCTCGATGCATTGAAGGCCCTGCTCCCTTATTACGCCGGTCAGGTGAAATGTGTCTATATCGACCCTCCATTCAACACTGGTCAAGCATTTGAGCACTATGATGACAATGTGGAGCATTCGATATGGTTAGGCATGATGTTTCCACGCCTAGAGCTCCTTCACAAGCTACTTGCTGAAGATGGCACCATTGTCGTTCACTTGGATGATGCAGAGCTTGCATATGCAATTGTTATTATGGACGAAATATTCGGGCGGAAGAACCGGGTAAGTCTATGTACGTTCAAGCAAAGCTCAGTTTCCGGGCCAAAGTCTATTAATCCAGGGGTGGTGAGCATATCCAGCTATTTGTTTTGTTATTCCAAGAATAAGACAAAATGGAAAAGCTATAAATCCTACAAGGCCCGGGAGCGAGATAGTCGGTACTCCAAGTTCATTCTGAATCGTGATCAAGAGCCTGACGCATGGACAGTCATATCACTTAATGACGCCCTTGAAATGCACTTCGGAGAGCCAATTGGGGAGCTCAAACGTAAGTTCAATGTGAACTTTGAAAAGCGAGTAGAGAAATTTGTCCTCGAAAACCGAAAGGCAGTCATTCGCACAGCGCGAGTAAAGCCAAAGGATATTTCGGAGGAAGCACGTCCCGCGTTACTCAAGTCGCAAGAGGTTCCTGACTCTTTCTTTGAGGCAAAGAGAGAAGGGCTGGCATCCCAGTTCTTCTGGAACGGCGAGCAAGTGGCCTTTTATGACAGCAAGGTTCAATTAATCAATGGTGAGTATAAAACTGCCGAAAGGGTGTCGGACCTGTGGGATGACTTACTGTCAAACAACCTGCATAAAGAAGGTGGGGTTTCGTTCCCAAAGGGTAAGAAGCCGGAGACTTTGATTCGCCGTGTACTTGAGCTTTTTACCATTGAGGGCGACTTGGTCTTGGATTCGTTTTTGGGATCTGGAACAACTGCTGCCGCCTCACACAAAATGAAGCGCCGCTATGTCGGTATTGAGATGGGTGAGCATGCTAGAACACATTGCGCGAAGCGACTCAAGGCAGTTGTTGATGGTGAACAAGATGGGATTTCCAAGGCGGAGAATTGGCAAGGCGGTGGAGGCTTTCGCTTTTTTAAACTTGGTCCGCCCGTATTCGATGAGAGCGGCCATATTCGTGAAGGAATCAGCTTTGAGCACTTGGCTGCTCACGTTTGGTTCTCCGAGACAGGTACCGCTCGCTCAGTCCGTGCTCTGAAAACTCCATTCCTTGGTGTCCACAATGGCATCGGCTACTACCTGCTATATAACGGTATTCTGGGCGATGACAGCAGGACCGGAGGGAATGTTCTGACGCGTCGAACTTTGCGATCACTCCCTGATTTTGATGGGCCCAAGGTTATTTATGGGGAGGCCTGTGGTATGACACAGGAGCAGCTCGACGAGCTTGGGATTACTTTCAAACAAACACCCTACGACATCAAGGCATAAACCTATGGCTCTGGCTCTCAAGCAATATCAACGTCGCTCCCTGGCCAGCCTGGAAAATTTCCTAGAGTTGGCTCGGGTTGAAGGTCCCGAATCTGCGTTCAGAAAGGCCGTGGATGATGGATTGCTGGACGAGTACAAGCCTATGCCCGGCCTGCCGGACGTACCGTATGTCTGCTTGCGCATTCCCACTGGTGGTGGCAAGACAGTTATGGGGGCTCACATTATCCAGTCAGCAAGTAGGTCTTTGCTGGAGCGGCAGTTTCCGCTCGTAATGTGGATGGTTCCAACATCGCGAATCAAGGAACAAACACTGGAAGCATTCAGCGACCCAAGACATCCCTATCGCCAGGAGCTGGATGCCGCCTTTGGTGGTCAGGTCGCAGTCTTTGACGTCGCTGATTTTTCTCAGATCAGACCCGCTGACCTGGGAACCAAGGTTTGTATCGTTATTTCCACCGTTGCTGCATTACGAGTAGAGAACAAAGAGGGCCGTAAGGTTTACGATTATCACGAAGAGCTGGAGCCACATTTTACGAGCAGTGCCAAGGAATTGGAATATCTACACAGGGACGACAGCGGCAGAGTAGTCGCCTCCTTTGCTAACCTGCTCAGAGTGCATAATCCGTTGGTGATTATGGACGAGGCTCACAATGCTACCACCCCACTGTCTTATGCTGTCTATGAACGGCTAGGCCCCCGTGGCGTTGTCGAGCTGACCGCCACCCCCGATATTAAGAGTTCCAATGTCCTGGTCAGTGTCTCGGCTTTCGAATTGAAGTCCGAAAACATGATCAAGTTCCCGGTTGTTCTGAAAGAGCATAGTGGGGAGTGGCAAGAAGCCATCAACAGCGCGGTAGCACGCCGGAATACGCTAGCTAAAACGGCCATGGAAGAACCCGACTACATCCGTCCTATTCTTCTTGTTCAGGCCCAAAACGTCAAAGGCGCAGCCACAGTTGAAGAAGTGAAACGGCACCTTGTCGAGACAGGAGTTGCCGAGAAAGCGATTGCCATCGCTACCGGCACGACTCGTGAAATTGACGGCGTGGATCTTTTTTCTCGGGAGTGTCCCATAGAAGTCATCATCACCAAGCAGGCTCTTAAAGAGGGTTGGGACTGTTCCTTTGCCTATGTATTCTGCTCAGTCGCTCAAGTCAAAAGCGACAAGGATATCCAGCAGTTGCTTGGCCGGGTGTTGCGGATGCCGTACGCAACCCGTCGCCGGCAGGAGGATATGAACAAGGCTTACGCTCATGCCATCACAGACGACTTTGGCCGGGCCGCTGGGGAGCTGACCCAGTCCTTGGTGAATATTGGTTTTAACCCGATGGAAGCTGCCACCGCGATTCGGAAGGAGAAAGATCTCCCTCTTGAAGGAGGCGAATTCACAGTGCCGTCTCTACCTACAACTAGTATTGAACTGCCAAAGGCTCCGGACCTGGATAACGTGCCTGAGCGGGATTATCAACGGGTCATGTTTACGCCGAGTACAGAGGGGAAGGGAGGCATCCTTGATCTTACCGACGAAATTGATGAGGCAACAGTTGAGGCCATTGTGGCCACGGCTACACCCAAAAAGCGAGAAGAGGTCGCCGCTCAAGTTGAACAGCACCAGTTGAGATCTTTGGCTGCCAAGGCGCCGAGTGAGCGGGGAGCCGTGTTCAGCGTTCCCCGTCTGTGTATGGTCGAGCAAGGCGAGCTGGAGTTGGTTGATAAGGGTGCTCTTTCGACCAGCTTCACTTGGGATCTTCTGGCATGTCCCCCGGATTTATCCAGCTTTCGTATCAATGATGAGACCATGACGTTTGAGGTTGATCTAGATGGGAAGGAGGTGAATTACCACCTTATCAAGGATGATGCGGCAACCTATCTTCCAGGGTTTGCCCATGATCGCACCGAGGCGGATCTGGTCGGGTGGCTGGACCACGAAATACGAGATCCCTCTGTGAAACAGCCCGTACTCAGGGAATGGGTTCGCCGCGCGATCAGTAACCTTCGGGAATATAGAGGTTTTTCTCTTGCACAATTGCTGAAAGGCCAGTTTATCTTGCGCCGCAAGCTAGCTGAGCAGCTTCAGTTAGCCAAGATTCGGGCATATAAAGAGGGCTTTCAGGAGGCGCTTTTTGACGGAGGTCTTGAAGTCGTTACCAGTGACTCCCCGGATCATACGTTTACCTATCCAGCAGATATGGCCCTGTATCCAGCACGTAAATACTATGAGGGGCAGTATCGTTTCCGGAAGCATTATTATCCGGTGCCGGGCGAACTGCCTTGGAAAACACCGGCAGGTAAAGTAGCGGAAGAATTTGAGTGCGCCCAAGCCATCGATTTTCTCGACGAAGTAGAGTTCTGGGTTCGTAACCTGGTACATGCCTCTCAGTTCTGGATGCCTACCTCGCGCCAGCGTACTTACCCTGATTTCGTCGCCCGACTTAAGGATGGACGACTTCTTGTCATTGAGTACAAGGGCGCGGATCGGTTTTCCGCAGACCAAGAGAAAGAAAAGCGAATGGTGGGGGAGTTGTGGGCCAAGGGGAGCGAGGGTAAAGGGTTATACCTTATGGCGCAGAAGAAGGACGAGCAGGGGCATAATGTAAGAGAGCAAATCTTGGCGGTTATTAGCTAGGCCTTCTATGTGGAAAGAGGGGCGAAATGGTTTTTCCAAAGGTAAAGGGACCTAAAAATGGAGTCTGTAACATCTGTGGGAAAATTGGTCCTCTTACGGAAGACCACGTCCCCCCAAAAGGTGTTAATCGTTTTCCTAGAATGGCACTCCATAAACTGGTTAATAGTCTGGGTGCTGAACCTGGAGAGAAGGGAAAGTCACGCCATTTCCAGCAAGGGGTGAAGTTTAGAACAACCTGTTTATCGTGCAATAGAGATCTGCTTGGCAGCCAATATGACAAAGCATTAATTAATCTTTCTAACCAAGTATCCAGTTACTTATTCAGTCAGCTGGCCAAACCTTCGGTGGCTCATTTCAAGACTCAACCTGGGTTAGTTGCTAGGGCTGTCTGTGGCCATATTCTTTCCGTTGGAGTGGAGTGTTTTCCTCGCGGAGAGATGGGGGATGCATTAGCGGGTTTCGTTTTAAATCCCTTGGCCTCATCTCCTGACGGGCTAAGGGTCTACTATTGGCTATATCCATATTGGGATCAGGTGCTTGTGAGGGCAATGTCTATCTTGCCAAGATTCGGGTCACCGCCTGCTGTTGTATCGTTAATTAAATATATGCCCCTCGCATTCTTGGTTGTATGGCGCCCAGATTCTAATCTTAACTTTCCTTACCCTAATCTAATTGAATACATTCCGAGTGAGGTTGGAGGGTTTTCTGAAATCCCACTTGACTTCACTGTTGTGCCCCCTCACCGGTATCCTGAAATGCCAACAAGTAAAGGGATCGCTTTACACGGCAAAGATGCTTTTCGTGCTACAAGAATAAAAAATTGATAATGAGAACGATGTAGAGTGCTTAAGATCGTGGGTATCTATACTTCAGTTCAGGGTTATGTCCAGCTGGAACAAGTTCGCCACCATGATGGCTTCTATATGCCGTTTTCTGAACTTAGGGCTGAAGCGATACAGAAGTCGAGTTTGATCATAATTTGGTCTCAAGTTCCGGCTTCTGGCGGTGCTCTTAAACGTTAACAGTCGGTCATGTCGGGTCAGCAGGTTGTGCTGACTTCAGACCTTGAGAGCTCCGCCCGAGTTGACCTAAATGACTTTCAGGGCTGTATCTTGGGCGACACAGGCAGGGCTACCGATGGGATGATTGAGGCTGTGGTCAAGAATCGCTTTCCGGATCTCTTGGCTGACCCGGTTCGAATGTGGCGCCTTGGCGCCGGGTAATTTATCCAGCAACCTTTTAATGCCAAAGGCCTGGTAGTTACGGTAGCTCCCTAAAGCTACCGGCGGGAGAATCTATCACTTATCAGGACTTACTGACGTTATGAAGATTCTGTGCCAGTTCTAGCAGGCTGAGCTTACGGCGTGCTACTTTCTCATCAGTAGCCATAGTCGTTTCCGCTGGACTTTAAATTAGTGTTAGATGCTCATTTCTATAACTCGTCTAGGGCGCTAAGGCCACGCTATTTTTGATGGCTAAGAACCAGTTGAATGCCGTAACAAAACGGACAGTTTAAAAGTATAAAAAGGTAATCAGGGATGAAAATAGAAAAAATAAAATTGCAGAATTTTCGTTGTTTCGGGGCTGATGCTATCGAGCTAAATTTCGAGGAAGTTCTGACGACACTTGTCGGTGGAAATGGCTCCGGAAAGACAGCAGTGCTGCAAGCTGTGTCCCGGTTGTTTGGTACATCATCAGCACAGAGGTCGCTACAGCGTCGTGACTTCCACATACCTGTTGGGCGGCAGGAACTGCAGTCTGGAGATAGCCTGTTTGTCGAAGCGGTACTAGCTTTTCCTGAACTGGCAGAGCAAGACGGTTCTCCTCTTGATGCTGTTCCGGAGTTCTTCAATCAGATGGCGGCTTCCGGTGTAGGAGAGCCCCTCAAAGCCAGGATACGACTACAAGCTACATGGACAGATGATGGTACGCCGGAAGGGGCAATTGAAGAGGATATACGCTGGATAAGAGCCCTAGATGATGATTTTGAGTGGGATGACTGTTCCAAAGTTCAGGCAGTAGAGCGCTCTTCGGTCCAGTTTATTTACTTACCGGCTAACCGTGATGCGACGACGCAGGTTACAGCTCTGCTTAAAGGGAGGTTATGGCAGGCTGCCAAATGGTCGACGGCATTCAGGGATGCAAGTTCCGATAATGCGGGGCAGATACAGAGCAGTTTCGAGGAGGAAGAGCCGTCGAAGGTTCTGCTGAAGCGTCTTTCAACGCGGTGGCAACAGGTCCATGAAGCCGATACTGACAGTCAGCCGCGTTTAAGGCTCATCGAAAACCGTTTTGAGGAGCTTGTTCGTAAAGCCGAATTTACCTTTATGCCTGATGAGGAAGGTCAGGAGCGTCGATTGTCCGAGTTGAGTGACGGGCAGCGCTCTCTTTTCCATATTGCCCTTACAGCCGCAACGCTCGAAACCGAGCGAGAAGCTTTCGCCTTGCCTGCTGATGACAGCTCATTTGAACAGGATAAGTTACGCCGAGTCCACCTCACGATCCTTGCCATCGAAGAGCCTGAAAACAGCCTTTCGCCGTTCTTTTTGTCTCGCATTATCAAACAGGCGAGAGAGATAGGGGGACTGTCTACCGCACAGGTTATGCTATCCAGCCATTCTCCGGCGATCCTGAGCCGGATAGAGCCGTCGGAAGTGAGATATTTTCGTATGGATCGGGGTGCCCGGTGCTCATCGATCCGCGAACTGACCTTGCCGGAAGATGGTAATGAGGCAAGCGTTTACGTCAGGCTGGCGGTAAAAGCATATCCCGAGCTTTATTTTGCGCGTTTTGTGATCTTGGGTGAGGGCGACTCAGAGCGCGTCGTTATTCCGAAAATTGCGGAAGAGATGGGTGTGCCCCTTGATCCGTCATTTGTTCCAGTTGTTCCGCTCGGTGGGCGCTTCGTGGCTCATTTCTGGAGGCTGCTTAATGATCTAGATATTCCACATGCCACATTGCTCGATCTCGATCTGGGGCGTAGGCATGGTGGGGCGAAAACCATGAGAGGTTGCTTGGAGAACCTAGCAGATATTGGAAATGACTTTCGGAATAACATTCAATACTTGCTTGGAAATGTCGACCCTGATGAAGCTGATCAGCTCACAGACCAAAACCTTCTTGGTGGAGCCCCGCAGGCAAATTGGCTTCAGGCTTTCTGTGAGGAAGGTGTTTTCTTTTCTTTTCCTATTGATCTCGATTTTTCCATGCTGCGCGCATTTCCACGGGCCTATCAGGTGCCTAACCCCGGTGGACGCGGCCCCATGGGGAGTGCAGAGGCAATTCAGGCCAGAAAGAGCACCACACTGAAAACGGGTGGGAAGCCCGCCTTATACACTCACCATTACGACGACTCTTTTAAATGGTACCCGTATCTGTTCCTGAGCAGCAGTAAACCAGAGACTCACCTAGCGGCGTTTTCCCGTATCTCAGACGGCGATATTGCTAGGTCTGCCCCTCGTGAGATCAGGAAACTCATTGAGTATGTAAAGCAGAAACTTGATCTGTCGGGAGAGGATGCATGACTCGCGCAAGCAAGGATGACTGGTTACCTCAGGGGGTTGGTCGTCTGGAGGATAGAGCGTGGGAGGCTTTACGTGAAACCAATATCAGCGTCCTTGTGACTGCAGGTGCCGGTGCCGGAAAAACAGAGTTCCTGGCACAAAAGGCGGCCTATCTTCTTCAGACAGGTATTTGTCCGGCTCCCAAACGTATTCTGGCCATCAGCTTTAAAAAGGATGCTGCGCGAAACCTTGCAGAAAGGGTTGCAAAACGTTGTCCTAGAGATCAGGCGCGGCGTTTTGATTCAATGACTTTCGATGCCTTTACCAAGGGGCTTCTGGACCGGTTCCGCCCTGCTATACCGGAGCCGTTCAATGCACCCGGAACGTATCAGATTGTTACTCCGTTTCGTAGGGACTATGCAGATTTTCTTGAGCATCATGGTTATCACGGCGTGAGTGCTCAGCAACTTGAGAGAAGAATACCTCTGACAGATCTGCCAATTAATCAGTCAAATGGCTCTGAAGTAGATCGTGCATTAGCAGATTACTGGTATAAACAATTCTTCGGGGGCGATGAGATATCTCTGTCCTTCCCGATGATAAATAGACTTGTAAAACTGCTTCTGCAGAAAAATTTACATATTCGCAGGGCCTTACAGGCAACTTATCCCATCGTTTTTCTTGATGAATACCAAGATACCACTTATGCCCAGTACGACATGCTACTAACAGCCTTCGATGTTAGTAATGCTGTCTTCACAGCAGTTGGCGATGATAAGCAGCGGATTATGGGATGGGCGGGAGCCATGGACGATGCGTTCGATCAGTTTGAAAACGACTTTAATTCCAGGCGCATATCTCTGCTCTCAAATTGGCGGTCACATGAGGAACTGGTTCGTATTCAGCACGAGATAGCCCGCCGGATTGACGGTAATGTAGAGGAGGTGCAGGCACAAGGGACTCGTGAAGTCGAAGGGGAAGTTTCTGCCATCTGGCAATTCCGGAGCACAGATGACGAGAACAATCATTTGGCTGAATGGGTGAGTCGTGAGGTGCAGTCAGGGCGTGTCGAGCCACATGATGTTGCGATTCTGATCAGGATGCGGGCAGATCAGGTGGAAAGCGAGATAGCCCCTGCTTTTACGGCACGAGGCCTCCGGATCAGAAATGCGGCCCGGTCAGTTGGTGAAATCCAGATACAGGACCTTCTTGGAGAAGAGCTGACCGGAATATTCATTCCTTTGCTTCGCTTGGGAGCGACGGACCGAAGCCCGGAAAACTGGGTGTTGGCTCAGCAGAACTATATGTTTCTAGAAGCTGCCGATCCGGATAACGATCTCACGCATGAGCGATTGCTGGTTAAGCTTGAAGTATTTGTCCGTCAACTAAGGGTAGAGCTAGCGCGTCGCCAGCCTGATCCGGATTCGGCGGAAGCTATTGCAGAGTTGCTTCTTGAATTTGTCAATCCCCTGGCGCTGCGTCAATCCTTTCCCGCATATCAGCGAGAAAGGGACTTTAAGAGGGTCTGGAGTGGATTTGTTTCACTCCTGAAAGAATGCACAGAACATAGCAGTAGCTGGACGGAAGCTCTGGATGAGTTTGAGGGCATTGGTCAAGTCGCTTTGATGACTGTCCATAAGAGCAAAGGCCTTGAGTTCCATACCATGATATTTTATGGGCTCGATAATCAGACTTGGTGGAGTCTTATGCCGCAACGAGGTGAGGAGCTGAACACCTTTTTTGTTGCCTTTACCAGAGCGAAGCAGCGTGCGTTCTTCTCTCAGTGTGTTGAGCGAGGGCGTGCTATTGGCTGGATTCAGCAATTACTGGCCCCGGCGGGAGTCGAAACCATAGACGGTACGACCATATTGGGGGCCACATGAGCATGGTCAGGGTATGCTCTCCTAGGTTATTCAATAAAGTTTTTATGTTTTCTTTGGGATATCGAATTCTGCCAATTAGGGAAGAGAGTATTGTAGTGGTCAACTAATTCCGGAGAGTGATTTAGGTTTTTTTGCCACAGCGGGGACGGTGACACGGTTGTAGCCGAAGTAAAAGTGTAGCATTAAGTGTAATTTCCCCCTCTTCTGTCTTCGAAATTCCTCTTATATTCCCCACTAGACACCTTTGTATTATTGGCGCTGTTGATCTAGGGAGCCTTCCCATCCGTCGAGACGACACAGCAGCTGCACGTTTCAGGCTCATGCTGAGCACGTGAGGCGTTTTTCAGAGGCTCCCTGGTTCGCGTTTATACTTGTCTTTCTTTTCTGTAATTGCCGGGGGGAAGTCGGGCTTGCGCTGTCACTTACATGACCAGCTAAACCAGCGCGGGGTGCCGATGAAGAGGGATTGCTGCGAGCTCTTCGGGCCGACGTCGGCCCCAGTGGGTGGCCTGAGAAATCACCGGGGCGAGCTGCTGTCGTTTTTTTTATATACGCTGAATACCATACGGCTCAGCCACTTCATGGCCGCTTCATAGAGTGGTGGGCAAAAGCGTTGGGCGAATACGCCTAAGCGAATATCAAAAGAGGTGAAGATCCAGTAGCGATTCTTCTTAACACCGGCGATGATCTTGTTCGCCGCATGCTCAGGGGGTTTAGCATGACGCTGGAAGCGCCCCGTCAGAGCCTGCACATCGGGGGCATTACGGTCCACGCCGATCACATTGAGGGTCTTTACCAAACCAGTGTCCACGGCCCCGGGGCAAACAAGGCTGACACCGATACCATGCTGACGCAGATCAAAACGCAGTACTTCGCTAATGCCTCTTAAGCCGAACTTGCTGGCGCTATAGGCAGCGTGCCAGGGCAGGCCGAACAAGCCGGCGGCGGAGGAGACATTGACTAGATGGCCGCCTCGGCCCGCCTCGATCATCGGCGGTAAAAATGCGTGGATAATATGAATTGGCCCTAGTAAATTGACGTCGATGATCTGACGCCAATGCTTTAGCTCCAAGTTCTCAACCGTGCCCCAGGTTGAGATGCCGGCAATGTTCATCACCATGTCGACGCTATGATGCTTCTTATGAATGGCATCGGCGAACGTCTGCACCGCATCCGGGTCAGAGACATCAAACGCTCGGTGGAATAAGACTTGCCCGCCCTTTTCCTCCAGCTCTTGCGCTACAGTATCCAGAGACGTTTGATCAATGTCGGTTAGACACAGCCTTGCGCCTTCGGCCACGAGCTGTTGCGCCGTTGCCCGGCCAATTCCGCTGGCAGCGCCGGTAACCAGGCAGAGTTTATTACGCAGTGACTTCATGGTGATCTCCTATTAAGAATAGGAATGATGCCATGCCGTCCGGTTCCCCCCGGTAACCAATCGCGCCACAATAAGGGTCTGAAAATGCCAGCACAGCTTGGTTGGCAGAAGGTGTGACATACTCGGCGATATCGTTTGGAGAATGACTGTGGATGATAACGATAACTGGGTGGCAGCCCCCCATCTCCAGCATCTGGCTCGTACCGCACAGGCAAATGGTCTTGATGTGGACCAATGGTTGCTCCAGCTGGGCAATAATAATCCAGCCATCGGGGCGGAAGTCACACTGCCAATTTCCATGCTCGAAGAGCTTCTGGAACAACTCGATGGACGGTTTCCGGGTTACCCCTTCGGGCTGGTGATGGCGGAGAACATTCAGCCAGCGGCGTTTGGGGTTCTTGGCTACCTGAGCCAGAGTTGCACACGCTTCGCCGACGTTTTAGACCTGCTCGTGCGGTACAACGGACTCCTCAGTAGTTTCGGGAATAGCAAGGTTGTCCACTTGCCTGGCCGGGTCCGCGTTGATTGGGAGTGCCTAGCGGGCAGTCCTCTGTTTCGTAGGCACGCTTACGATTATGTTCTGGGCAGTTTCATCGTGCTTGCCCGTACCCTTCTGCAACCGACCCCCTTGGCTCTTCTCGAAGTTCATTTCTCCCACTGCGCGCCTGAGAATCAAGAGACGCGGTTACGCCTTCAACAGCTGTTTCAAAGCCCGATTTATTTTGACCAGCCGCAAGCCGGAATTTGCTTTGATCGAGCGTTAATGGATCAGCCGCTGAGCCATGGGGACCTGAGTATTAAAACGACACTGGCGCAACACGCTGATTCGCTGATGCAGCAACGACAGCAAAACATGACATTACCGGAAACCGTAATGCGCCTGGTGCATGCCATGTTTGTCGACAGCCCCCCCAGCCTGGAAGACGTGGCGGATCAGTTGGGCATGAGTGGCCGCACTCTGCATCGTCGTCTGGATGCCCATAGCATTAAATTTCGTAGTCTGATTGATGAAATTCGAATGGAGAGAGCGTCAGACCTGTTATTGAATGGCTGTCAGCCACTGGAGGTAGCAGCATTTCAACTTGGATTCCAGTCCAGGCAATCCCTTATTCGTTGGTTCAAGAAGCGGACGGGCTTAACGCCAGGCGAATATCGACAACGAGGAAACAGCAAATCATGAGAAATTCAGATTTCTTGCATCCCGAGCAGGGCTGGGCATGCCCTGAACGTATTCGCATTCCTGCCCCGCCACGTCGGGAGCAGGCCCTCTTGCTGCGAAGCCTGTCCGGATTGGTGCGGTTCTTTGGTCGAACGGAGCTGCCTCATATCTTTCCCGTCATCGGCATCAATGGGCGGATTTTCTGGCCTTGGCTGGTTTTTGCCTCTCAGATGATGCCCTTCGGGCGGCTTCCTGCCACGGATAGGGAGAAAGCGATTCTCCGTGTGGCCTGGCACTGCAGAAGCCGCTATGAATGGGGGCAGCATGTGGAAATGGCATTGAAGGTTGGCGTTAGCGATCAAGAAATCGTTGAGATGACAAAACCTTCCATGGAGATCGCGAATTGCGGCGATCAGCTGTTAGCGGAAACCTGCGACCAGTTGTGCCAGCAACGCCTGGTGGATGAAGAAAACTGGCTTGCGCTGAACAAGAGATACACTCAAAAGCAGGTAATCGAATTGACCATGCTTGTTGGTCACTATGTGATGGTCGCGGGGTTGTTGGTTAACGCTGGCATAAAACTGGAGCCGTCGAGCGAAAGGGTGTTACAGGACTTTTATGAACGTCTTCGGAGGGTGGCGAGAGGGTGATATAGCTATCGGAAGTGTCGGCTCCGGAGCCTCTGCTTGTCCGGACTTATCCCTCTCAACGGTGTGATGATTGGCATGATGCAAGGTTTTACTCATTGTGAGGTGCCATGATGATCCGGTTGCTCTGTTTTTTGGTTGCGCTTTTATTATTAATTTGTACGCCAGCCCATTCTTTTGAACTTGCTGATAGCCAGCGAATAAACGAAAGAATTACTGACTTCGATATTGTCTCCGGGAATCTCGTGAGTGGAACCACGGTAAGAGTGATGTTGCCAACAGGGTACACTGAGAGTGAGAAAGCTTATCCGGTTATCTATCTTCTCCATGGTGGAGGAGGAACCCACGAAGACTGGACGATATGGGGCGTGCAAGAAATTGTTGGAGACCTCGACGTAATTATTGTTCAGCCGTCCATGGGTAAAGGAAGCTGGTATGCGGATGCCACTGTTCCCGGTATCTTCGCTACCCCGAAATGGGAAACCTTTTTCTTCGAAGAGCTTATTCCCTGGGTTGATAACACATTCAAAACCGACGCGCGTCGCGAGGCGCGTGCCGTAGTGGGACTTTCCATGGGAGGCTATGGCGCTATGAGCTATGCCGCTAGGCATCCTGATCATTTTGTCGCTGCAGCATCATTTTCAGGAGCAGTGGATACAAGCGGAGAGCTAGTGTCAAACTGGATAGGCGTTTCCCCCATTATAGAAGGAAGGATGCCGTATTCAATTTTTGGTCTATGGCCATTGGATACACTGAAGCGTCAAAAACACAATCCGCTTAAATTGGCTTCTAATTTAAGAGGAATGCATCTTTCATTTTACTTTGGTAATGGGAAGATTGGGCCCCTTGATAGCCAGGTTGGTTATAATCCAATTGCTCTGTTCATGGGATGGATTCAAGAGGCTGAAGTGCAAAGAATGAATTTTTCTATGCATGACCGCCTAAATGAGTTGGGAGTCGTTCACAACTTTTACCCTTATGGTGATGGACAGCATTCTGCAGGTTACTGGATTCGCAGTTTTAAAGATGAACTTCCAGATTTAATGAGGGTATTTAATGATCCGCCGGTTCCTGCGAATTGGGTTGTTAATGGAGGTTTTGAATACGAGGGAGCTTATGCTGTTACCAATGACTTGCACTGGGAATGTAATGGCGTATGTGGCTTGGACCATTATGTCGAATTAAGTCATTTGGGCAATGGTAATGGTTGGATAAGGAGTAATGATGATAAGTGGCATGAAATATATCAGGACGTTTCTGTTGCAAGTAATACTGATTATTATTTGACAGGGTGGTTGAGAGCATCTGGATCTAAGCTGGCTCTCTTTGGTGTAAGGGGGAGGGATGGCGTCTCGTTGGCTGATAAATCAGTGATTAGAGGAGATGAGTATGTTAATTATCAAATATCGTTTAACTCTGGAGATAACGATCAAGTGAGAGTTTATGCAGGGCTGAAGCCGGGGGGGAATGACTCTTGGATTCAAATAGATGAAGTTTTTATGGCGGCTGGGTATGTTACTGAAAAGCATGATGACGTGGATAGCGTAAATAACCAAGATGAAAGTGATGAAGGTGGCAACTCCCAAGAAGTAGTCATGTCTTCTGAGGGGCTTGAAAATGCTTCCAATAAGCAGGGAGGGGCATTGTTTTTATCATGGTTTTACTTGTTCATCTTGCTGGCTATTTTTGGAAGAAATAATGCGTACGGGTCAGCTTTTGGGTGTGGTGATTAATAGTTTGGACTTGGTATATAAGTAGTGAGCTTGTCTTTGATTGTTTGCCATGGAAGTTTTAGTGATTGAGGTTTTTTTCTGTAGTAATTAAGGCCTGATATGATAGTTGCGGTTTTTCCTAGGGTTTTTGTCAGGTCAAGTTCAGCCTACGATTTTTTCAGATGGCTTTTCCGTCGTAAGGTGAACCACAGTTTTCCGCCTATAGAGCTTTGAATTACAACCAGTTCCCCGTGCGCCGTTCTGGCATTCAAAGTGGTAATCGCTGAGATGTCCAGGAGCAGAAAACGCATCCCGGGAAGTTGATAATTGAAGCGGTCGGATCGTCTGATGGCTCGTGTCTGCATGGTTTTCCAAGTGAATAATCGACTTGGTGTCACCTCCACAATATATGTCCCTGACTTAAGAGAGTAACCCAGCTTGGGTTGCATTATTTGTGACATTAAAGTTGTCATTCTCCGCCACCTAGAATGTCCAAAAAAGATCCTGTCATTGGTGTGATTATAAGGATCTAATAAATGGATGTTCGGTTGATTAATTTTAGTTTGGATATAGAGCGTATATTTCTTTCTTTTTAGATTAAAGAATGGTGTGAATGTTTTTATTTTTCCATTTTTTGTTATTGGAATTATGAGGTTTTCATGATTACAAGAAACGCTTTTTTTGCAAGAATATATGTTTCCTCACTTTTTATGGTTTTTGCATCCGCGGCGTTCGGATCAATGGGGAATGCCGCCAGTACTTACGGTCTTTTACCCTTCGATGTGGGTACGGCCCAAGCTATGTCGCTGTTTAATACCCAGGCGTCTGCGCTCTATTACAACCCGGCTTACTTGACCCAGGACCCCCGCGGTGAACTGACGCTGGGGCTGCTGCATGCCGAACATGATTTGAGTGTGGTCGGTAACGGCAATCCCAGTGGTGGTGGTGCTGCGGTAATCCGTGACGGTGACAAAGCCAATGTGGCTGACGCCCAACAACAGATTATCGCCCTCAAGACCGATCTCTCGGACATGCTGAAAGGGGATTATCCGCTCTATTTTGGCATTATTGCCGGGGTCGAGAAGTTCGGTGAAGAAATGATGGCCTTTAATTCAGGGGTGGCCCTGGAAGGCCAGTTCATGCGCTACGGCCGCCAGCCCCTGTTCCTGAACCTGGGGGGCGGGCTTGAAGTCGCCAATGGTATTACCACCGGGGCGTCTGCCCACGTCTCCCTAAGTAGTGAAGCCACCTTAATTGCCAGTTCGGATCTGTCGGGTACTACCCAGTATGAAGAGCTTACAGTGACGGCCAAGCCCGTCATTCGCCCTGTTCTGTCCATGAATTTGGAGTGGGGCAAGATTTTCTGCAGCAAGGAAGACTGTGGTATCTGGGCCGGACTGGAAACAGCGTTTGTGTTCCGTGGCCATACAGAGGCCCGCACGGCGGTGGAATCCAACCTGACTATTCCTGGCACGGTGGTGGACCCTGGCATTACCGTACTTATTGGCACCATCGACTCCTACCAGCCGGACATTCTTAGTGCCGGTATTCTGTACCACTTCAGCGATAACTTCCGCGCTGCCATCTCTGTTGAGCAGCAGAACTGGCAGGACCTGGAAGAGGTGCTGGGGAGCGATACAGTAAAAAATCAGGCCAACGCCACGTTCAAGGATGTGCTGGTACCGCGCATTGGTGCCGAGTGGACAGTAAACGAACACATGATTCTGTTTGGTGGTGTGGCGTATCAGGAAAGCCCGCTCGAAAGCTTGCAGACGCCGGACGTGAACTACTTTGACAATGACCGGCTGATTGTAGGGGTGGGCAGCTCCCTGATCATCAAGAACCCGCCGATTCTGGCCTACCCCATGCGTCTTGATTTCGGCTATCAATACCAGCAGCTGCAAGAGCGTGATTTCGAACTGATAACAACTCGGCCCGGTGTCAGTAACCCCTATGAGAGCGTGAACACCGATGGTGATGTGCATGTATTCAGTGGTTCACTGACCGTCAAGTTCTAAGCAGAGGTGCATCATGAAAAAGAACAATATTGCACTCGCACTGACCGCTCTCGCCACTGCAACCTTGATGGGTTGTGGTGACGACAGCGCTGATGTGAGCTTCGACACCGCGACGTTTAACCCGCGCAACCTGCACTACAGCTACCCGCTGGATAATCAGCAACATGTGGCGCCGCGAACTATTGTGGCGCTGCAGTTCAGCCAGGAAGTGACCGCAGAGGCCAGTAATTTTGTCTTCTCCGGGCCGGAGGGGGGCGTGCCCTTCACGCTGGAATCCGTGGCCGATGGCCGCGGTGTGGTGCTGACTCCGGACGATGCGCTTAATCCCGCCACGGATTATGAAGTGGTTATGGATGGCGTCACGGTGTTGGGTGAAACAGTTAACTTCAGTGATGGCGCACTGAATTTCACCACCCGGGCGGCGCTGGAAGGCCCGATAAGCACCCAAAAAAGCGCTGCGGACTTCAAGGTGGATTCCCTGTTTCCGGACGATCAGCAGTTCGAAAGCATGGATTTCACCACCTTCCGGTTGCGTACCTCCCACCCGATTGATGAGTCCACTGCGATGTATGGCGATACCATTAGCCTGACCCGGGATGGTGAACTGGTGCCGGCCCAGCTGTTGGTCGGGCGCACGGCCATCAGTGTGGATCCCAAAGAGGACATGGCCCCGGGCGCTACCTATGAGCTTTCGGTAAACGGCCTCAAGAGTGTATTTGGCGACGATATTGAGGCGTACACCCACACCACGGTGCCTCAGGACACCACCTCGCCGACCACGGGTGAGCGGGCTGTACTGGTCACCAATGCCCCCCCGGCGGATCCCTCCCTGGGGTGCCAGGATGAAGGTGTTCGCGTTTCTGAGCTCACTGGCCAGCCGATTAACTGTGTTCCGCTAAACAGCACGCTGTTGCAAGACAAGACGGTCTCCAAGCAAAAGGGTGATGTGTATGCTGAGTTGGCATTTACCCCGAACTTTCCGGAAGTTACGCCGCTACGGGTGAAGAAGGGTGGAATCCTTAAAGGGGATTCCCTTGAGGTATTGATTGGTGGTGCGGTGCCAGTCGGTTTTGATTCCGGTGATGTGACTGTTCAGATTATTTCTGATGCCTCTGGTTATTTGTTCCCCAACCCGAATGCAGAGAGCGATGACGCACCGAAGAAACTGCGCCTGTTTATGGATGTTGCATTTGCAACCAAAGATCCCAGGGCCAACGGTGCATTTACGCAGAAATTGTTGCATTTGGAGCTGGTAGGCGCGGGCCTGATTGAAGATGGGCAGCTTATCGCTGATGCCATCACCATTGTCGAACCCCGTGTACTGGGGGTGGATAGCGCCTACGGTGTGCTCAGCTTCCGCATGGAGTCCTATCAAGATCAAGAAATCGCGCCGCAGAAGCCCATTGATACGGTGAATCCCTTTGTGCCGGCGATGGATGGCGGCAACGGGGTGGAACTGTCCTGGCAGCCAGGTAATGTGGCAAACCGTATGGAGCCCGGCGATCCGATCATTATCCACTTCAATGAAGTGTTGGAAGAGGCCACCATTAAGAGCCCCGCCGACGCTGACGCCGAAGGCGTTAGCCCCAGCCTGATGCTCACCAAGGGCGGTATGCCGGAGCCCTTTTCCTGGAAGCTGGATGGCAGCGCGCTGATTATTACCCCGGATACCCCGGTGGAATATGGTGTCGAGTATGTGGTCACTACCACCCCGGAGATTACCGATCTGGAAGGCAATGCGCTGCAAATGCTGGACAGCCTGGAAGGCGACAACAGCCTGGACTTCACCCTGCCTGAATATGTGTCAGTCGATTTCAATGCGCCACAGCAACTAGATAATGGACCGGTAGATGTTCGCCGAAGTCCTTTTGTCACTACAACATATCCTGGTTTTCCCTGTGCAAGTACTTCTGCGACCCAGGCAGAAATCAACGCCGGTTTTCAAGGTGTATGTATATCCTCTAGCCCTAAAGACGAACAGGTTGAAATTGATAAACTTCCTATTACATTAATGCCCGCTAACCGTAACATTCGCGTGCGTTTCTCTCAGAATATGAATGCCGAAACCATCGTTCTTGGGGACACCTTTTTGGTGGAAAAAGAAAAGGAGGGTGAATGGAAGGCCGTTTCTGGTCAGTTAGAGGTGGCTAGCCGTAGCCTTGCGTTTAGGCCAGAAAGTGCATGGGAAGAGGGTGCTTTATACCGTTATGTATTGCTTAGTAATGGTGGTGGGACTGGTTGCCTGGGTATCTGTTCCGTAGATGGCCTGCCTTTGCAGACAGCGCTCCTTATGGGAGATGGTTTAAAGAGTGGAGGGCCGCATATGGAGATTCTTTTCCGGGGATCCTCTCCTTCTAGTACTGTTTTCCAAGAGTTGGCGAATCTTCCCAGTGTGGATGTAAACAACAATTTACAGATTGATTCAAAAGAAATTGCAATAACTTCTGCTGAGATCAGTCCTTCTGATTTGCTAGATAATGCGACATTGGTTCTACCTCATGAGGGAGGTGGGGGTGGAATTATTACAAAAGCAAATACTGGGTGCGGATTTAAGGCGCTTGGGCAAGGCGGCGCAATACGATGCGATAGTAAAAAGGTGATGTATGTTTCGGGGGCGCTAAATTCAGAAATATTAAATTATGACTCAGAGAAGGAAGGTATTCCTGTTGTTATTTATCCCACCATGGTGGCATTAACAAATTTAGACTCAGTAGCAATAATCGGCTTGCCTTTAGATACTGATGAGTTGGGTGGAACGTTGAGTAACATTCCTGTTATTGGAGGAATACTTGGAGGTGTTGTGAAAACGTTGGGGGATGTCCTTGGCGTTTTGGGTCTTGATCTTAGTGATACAATTTTAGGCGAAAATATTAGCTTGTTGCCTGTGGAGTCATCAACAGGCCCTAACATCATGCGAGTTCGATATAACCAGGATGCAGACGGTCTGCGTACTGTTCCACCTATTGGTTATATTTTTGAAACCGAAGATGGCCCCATGTTTAGAATTACATTTGATTTGTTGTTTGATGCTCCGGGATTGGTTGTTTTAAATGGTGCCGGTGGGCATGATGTTAAAAGTAAGCCTATCGATGCAGTTACCCTTGAAGGGCCATTAGATTTTCTTCCGGATGGGCGGCTGTTTTTAAAAATGAAGAACAAAGAAGAAAAATATGTAAGCTTGAATATCTCTTTGGCTGGGCTGGAAGGAGGGAAGATTAAACTGAAAATTCCGCCAGGAGGGATCAGTCTTAGTTATCAAAGTTCATCAATAAAATAAGTTTTTAGGCCTTGTCATAAAATTTAGAAGGCCTGTTAAGACAAATTCTGTAAAACTAGGATAAAGGGGTTTTCGCTATATAAATTATATCTTGGAAATCTGCTTTTTGATGCCCTTTTCAAGAGCAAGCATTTTTCGCATGGCAACCAATAAAAATCAGCGATGCATCGAACGGGGTATCCGTTTTAACGCAGGCCCACAAACTCGTCAGGTATTTCGCA
>CERC01012451.1_pt1 | contig 24811 bp, 23 predicted proteins | sample 530921 | NCBI WGS metagenome assembly CERC01 (sample SAMEA2621099, study PRJEB7988) | marine metagenome | isolation source: saline water (ENVO:00002010), including
CATGAATATAATGCCTAAGTAAGTACACTATTACGTTTAACCCATCCTTGTTACATGTTACTAATTTATTATTTTAAAACTTAGTACAAATAGATCAATATTGCTCAGAATTTTATTAATTACTTGATGAAAATTGACAATAAGTCATTTAAAAAATATTGCCCATTATTCGTTGGTTGAAGCATCTCGGGTCTTTTGCTCAGTAATTCTTTGTCGCGAGCTTCTTTTAGTTCTGCTTCGATGAAGTCTAAGCAGAGCCCAGTACGCTTAGGGAATAGCTCAGCTGGCACGCCCTGACAGAGCCTTAAGGTATTAAGCATAAATTCGAAAGGAAGCTCTTCTCGAGTGATTTCCGTCTCCCCTGCTAACCTTGTCGACTTCTGCATGTAGGCTTTGGGTTGTTTCTGTTTCCAGCGTCGGATAATTTTCTGTTCTTGCAGAAGAGTAATCTTGCCATGGGCTCCAGCGCCTATGCCTAAATAATCACCAAAGCGCCAATAGTTTAAATTATGACGAGATTGCTGCTCAGGTGATTTTGCATATGCGGATACTTCATATTGCTTGTACCCCGCACTCTGGATAAGTGCGAGTCCTTGTTCTTGTATATCCCAAAGGGTTTCATCTATTGGAAGAATAGGGGTATGGGTATGAAACTCAGTATTAGGCTCAATAGTTAGTTGATACCAAGAAAGGTGATCGGGTTGGAGTGCTATCGCTTGTTTTAGATCGGCCAAAGCTCCTGAGCAGTCTTGTCCCGGCAGTCCATGCATTAAATCAAGGTTAAACCTAGGAAATAATTCACGGGCCATTGTGGCCGCTTTGATCGCTTCTTCTGCGCTATGAATTCTGCCTAGGGAGGTCAGGTGCGAGTCGTTAAAGCTCTGTATACCTATAGATAGACGATTAATACCGGCATCAAGGAAACCGATAAATTTAGCCTGCTCAAATGTCCCCGGGTTTGCTTCGAGGGTGATCTCTGCATCTTTATCGATAGGGATAATCTGATCGATTTGGTCGAGTAGTTTTTTGAAACTATCAGCAGAAAACAGACTCGGTGTGCCTCCGCCTATAAAAATCGTTTGGATAGTCCGGCCTTGGGCTAAATGCTGCTCTTCCTTTAGATCTTCCAGAAGGCATTGTATGTATTCCGCTTCAGGTAGCTCACCACGCTGAGCATGTGAATTAAAATCACAGTAGGGGCATTTACGTACGCACCAAGGGACATGAATATATAGGGAGAGTGGTGGCAGTTCTAAACTCATTATTATCCTATTGGTGCGCTTCTTTAAGGCTATTTAAGGTAAGGCTCAATCGTCTTTTTAAGTAAGGCTACGGCCTGGCCTCGGTGACTCAGCTGGTTTTTCTGCTCAGGTGGCAGTTGCGCAGAGGCTTTATCAAGTTCAGAGATCCAGAAAAGCGGATCATAGCCAAAGCCATTGTCGCCGCAAGATTCTTCCAGAATAACGCCTTCCCAAGTGCCTTGGCAGATTAGAGGGGTTGGGTCGTTGGCGTGGCGCATAAAGGCAAGTACACAGCGAAAGCGCGCAGTTCTTTTTTTAGCAGGAATGCCTTCCAGTTTTTCTAGTAAGAGCGCATTGTTTTTCTCATCGGTTGCTTGCTCGCCGGAAAAACGTGCAGAATAAATGCCGGGTGATCCATCGAGTGCATCCACTTCTAGCCCAGAGTCATCCGCTAAGGCTGCAAACCCCGTTTCAGTAGCCGCGTGGCGCGCCTTTAAAATGGCATTCTCAACAAAACTTAGCCCAGTCTCTTCAGCGTCGATAACATTGAATTCTGATTGAGGAATAACTTCAACATGTAGATCTTTGAGGACATGATTGAACTCTTTAAGCTTTCCTTTATTACCACTGGCTAAAACAATTTTGTTAATCATGCTGTTACTCATTTAGACGCGTAGAATGTCATTTGTTGGCTGAATATAAAAAAGGTGCCATCACCGAGCACCTTTGATCTATACGGTTTTATTTAGAGCTAATCTTCATAAAACTGCTGTTCAAATTTAATAGTGAAGGCTGGATTATTTGGGTCTGGTTGTACATCAAACGTGATGCGAAAAACCTGTCTGTTTGTAAACCCAAACTGACCTAGGTAATAAATTGCATCGCCTTCATCGATCTTTTTAAACGACATCTTTTGAACTTGCCCAGCCAGGTTTGAAGCTTCGCCACTCACAAGTGCGCTAACGGGTACTTTTTTATCGCCCTCCATTTTGAGGACTGATACATTCAAAAACGCTCTACGCTTGCTGCGTTGAATATCTAAATTCTTCGCTACATTGGGTTGAACAAATGTGCTGTTAAACGCGTTGTAGTGAATTTCGTAATCACCATGAACGACGAACTGCTCAGCCAGTGCGGATTGGCTGATTAGCGTTACCGCCGCTATCAGTACTGTGGCTGCCCATTTAGTTAGTTGCTTCATTATCTGTCTCGCTTATTTAGTAATACGGTAGATTGCAATTTCACCTAGCATATTTGGCCATAGATGAATCCACCAGCGATGTTGATGGCTATTGTCGACAACAGTGCGATCCATAATGTAAATGTTTTTTTCTACACACAAACGCTCGAAATCTTTAAATGTACAGAAATGTGTATTGGGAGTGTTATACCAAGTATAGGGTAGAAATTTAGATACAGGCATCTGCCCACGAAATGCAAGATAGCCACGCGCGCGCCAATGACCGAAGTTGGGGAAGGTGACTATGCACTCTTTTCCGATACGCAGCATCTCTTCTACGATTTCGTCAGGACGCATCATGATCTGTATCGCTTGTGTCATGATGACCGTATCGAATGTATTGTCCTTGATCGAGGCTAGCCCTTCCTCAATATCTTGTTCGATAACATTCACGCCCTTGCTGATACATTGCGTAATATTTTCAGGGCCAATTTCTAAACCATATCCAGAGGCTTGCTTCTCTGTTTGCAAGTGATGCAATAGCTCTCCATCGCCACAGCATAGATCCAGAACACGTTTTCCGGGCTCAACCCAATCTTTAATTAAGTCTAAATCGGCGCGCATTAGATCGTCTCCTGGCTGTTAAGGGAGGGTGTATCCCCTTCAACTCGCTGCATATAGGCTTTAAATACATCGAGATAGCGCGGAATGGGTATCAAAAACGCATCATGCCCTTGCGCTGCTTCGATTTCGGCATAGCTGACTTGCTTGTCTGCGTATACTAATGCGTCCACGATCTCTTGAGAACGTTCGGGTGAGAAACGCCAGTCAGTCGTGAATGAAATTACCATGAATTTCGCAGTGGCTTTGGAAAGCACCTGGGAAAGTGATTCCCCCGTTTTTGCAGTGGGATCAAAATAATCCAATGCTTTGGTCATTAACAAATAGGTGTTGGCATCAAACTCTGTCGAGAAACGTTCACCTTGATAGCGTAGATAAGATTCAATTTCGAATTGTGGAGTGAAATCGTAACTAATTTCACCTGAACGAAGATCGCGGCCAAACTTACTTTTCATTCCGTCATCTGAAAGATATGTAATATGGCCTAACATGCGGGCTAGCATGAGTCCGACTTTAGGGACTTCATTTTGTTCATAGTAATGACCCCCATGAAATTGAGAGTCTTTACTAATCGCTTGGCGAGCCACTTCATTAAATGCAATGTTTTGTGCAGATAGCTTAGGTGCTGCGGCAATCACCATGCAGTGACGTAAACGATCAGGGTAATTAATTGACCATTGCAATGCCTGCATACCGCCAAGGCTGCCACCAATGATGGCGGCAAACTGTTCAATTTTATAATAATCTGCAAGACGTGCTTGGCTCTCTACCCAGTCATCAACCGTCATAATAGGGAAGTCAGGGCCATAAGGTTTGCCCGTTTTAGGGTTAACTTGGTTAGGTCCTGTGGATCCGTGGCAACCGCCTAGGTTATTGAGAGCGATAACAAAGAATTTATTGGTATCAATGACTTTGCCTGGCCCGATAGCCGAATCCCACCACCCCGGTTTTTTATCATCCATGCTGTAATAACCTGCTACATGGTGATTACCGGAAAGAGCATGGCAAATTAAAATAGCGTTTGAACAATCGCTATTGAGCTCACCGTAGGTTTCAACTGTTAGATGGTAAGCATCTAAGGTGCGTCCACAGCTTAAATGTAGAGGCTCAGTAAACTCGATTGATTGGGCTTGGACGATTCCGACAGAATCTTCTGGAATAACTGCGGGCATTTCTTAACTCGACTCTTAAAAATACTAACTATCAACGTTTCATAGTGTTGTGCGTTTTAACACAGTATTGAGCTTCACATTTCATAAAAAATGAGGAGGTGGCTCTGAGGAATGTAAGAAAAGGCTGCCATGTTCAGGAGTCTCAATATTCAGTTGCTTAGGTTGTATCTATTTAGGTTCTGCTATTTTAACGCGTTTTGGACGCGCAAGCTCGCCCTTGATCATTGTGACTGCATTTTTAGCTACCCAGAACTATTTGGCAAGCAGTTTTATGAGATGAATATTTATATCGCTGGATAGACGTTTTTAGTTTATGAATTGTTTGTGGCAGAGCAGAACTCTGACTGCCACAAACGGAGTATTAGGGTTTAGTATAATAAGCGGCCTAATTGAGATTGTACTATCTGAATCACCAAGAAAATCAGTATCGGTGAAAGATCAAGGCCTCCAATGGACGGAATAACCTTGCGGGCTAGTTTAAATAGAGGCTCTGTTAATTGTTGAATAAGTTGGGGGCCCGGATGGTAGCTACCTGGAGCTACCCAGCTGATAATAACGGAAGCCAGTACTGCCCAAAAATAGATGGTCAGAATGGCATCTAGTACGCCGACAACTGAAAGTACAATCAGCTGAAGAATATTAGGCATTGCCATGCCTGCGACTAGGATAATTAGTGTGAGTACTAACAGCTTGATCGCTACAGCATAAAATAATGCTGATAAATCTACCTTGCCAATTTTAGGGAAAACCCTGCTAATTGCGAGCACGGGAACATTGGTTATCTTGGCAATGGCTTGAGAAATGGGATTGTAATAGTCTGCATGAGACACTTGGAGTAGAAAACGCAGTATGATGACAAATGCATACATTTCACCAAGTGTTCGGATAATCAGAATGATTGGATCCTGTGCCATAACAATGCCTATAATATAAGTAGTTAAAAGGGTTGAGCAGTTCAATATCTTCTCTATATGACAGTAAAGTATAGAGTCTTGTTTGGTGAAGTTGAACTGCTACCTTAATTGATTAAAGTTTCTATGTATTAATCTTTTCCTAGCTCTACGGCCAGTTCTTCGGAGCGGTCATTGCATGCTTTCATCGCTTTATCAAAAAGTTCAGGTAAGCCACCGTCAATAAAATTAAGAATAGCTTGTTCTGTTGTGCCGTTGGGTGAAGTCACACGGCGGCGCAGTTCATCTGGGGCTACATCGCTGCTTTGGGCCATTTTAGCCGCACCTAAAGCGGTTTGTAATGTAAGCTGAGTCGCCGTGTTTTCTGTAAGACCTAGTTTCTTGCCCGCATCTATCATTGATTCCATAACAAGGAAAAAATAAGCGGGGCCCGATCCGGACACGGCTGTAACCGCATCTAATTGGGTTTCTTCTTCTACCCATAATGTGATGCCTGCTGCTTTTAAAACAGTTTCGGCCTGTTGTTTTTGCTCGGCTTTTACATGAGGGTTGGCAAATAAACCGCTAGCGCCTGTTTGTACTAAAGAGGGTGTGTTTGGCATGCAGCGAACAATTGCGGTATTACCGCCTAGCCATCGTTCCATACTGTCAGTCATTATGCCAGCCGCAACTGATACGATCAGAGGCTGATTCTGTTGAACGCTTGGTGCAATCGCTAAAGAGACTGTTTTTAGTACTTGAGGTTTGACTGCGAGCACTACCACATTTGCAGCGCTCACCGCTTGATTGTTATCTGTTGTTGTCTTTAGACCTTGATCAGCTAAATCAGTGAGGCGTTCTGCGTTAGGTTCGCTTGCCCAAATCTTATCTGCAGGGTAGCCGTTACTTAGCAGACCACCAATGATTGCGCGGGCCATATTGCCAGCACCAATAAATGCGAGAACAGGTTGTGTGTTCACTTTGAATTCCTTACGACTGTATTTGCTAAGTTCTTAGTTGCTGGAAACGGTTTTTACCCGTTGGCCAAATATGGCGGTGCCGATTCTTACAATCGTTGCACCTTCGGAAATTGCCGCATCGATGTCTCCAGACATACCCATGGATAAGGTATCTAAATGAGGGTGACGCTTTTGTAATTCAAGTTGTAGCGCCTTCATTTTTCTAAAAGCGAGGTGCTGTTCATCTTCATTCTTGGTGGCTTTAGGGATAGCCATTAAACCACGTAAATTGATATTAGGGAGCTTGCTGATCTCTTCAGCTAATTTAGGCAATTCTAGGGGAAGGCAGCCTGACTTGCTCGCTTCTTCGCTAATGTTAACTTGAATGCAGATATTAAGAGGCGTTAAATCGTTAGGCCTTTGGCTCGATAAGCGTTGGGCAATTTTAAACCGGTCTACGGTATGCACCCAGTCAAAATTTTCGGCAATAGGTTTCGTCTTATTCGATTGTATTGGTCCAATAAAGTGCCATGTAATATCTAGAGACTTCAGAACCTCAATTTTATCTAGACTTTCTTGTAGATAGTTTTCACCGAAATCTCTTTGGCCATTATCGTAGGCATCTTTCAAATCGCTGGCTGGGCGGGTTTTGCTAACGGCGAGTAGAGTGATGTTTTCTTTGTTTCTTTCAGACTTTACTGCACTAATATCTATTTGTTGACGAACCTGAGTCAGGTTCTCTGCTATTCTTGACATATAATAGAGGCCTAAGGAATTGGATTGAGCCTGACTTTCTGCTAGAACTAACATATCTAAAGCAGCACCGGTTTACAGGAACATTATGGATATTACCGAACTTTTATCATTTACCGTACAGCAAGGTGCATCTGACCTGCATATTTCTGCTGGAATGCCTCCCATTATTCGCGTTGATGGTGAGGTACGTCGAATTAAACTCCCTTCGTTAGATCATAAACAGGTACATACGCTGATTTATGACATTATGAATGATAAGCAGCGTAAAGAGTATGAAGATGTTTTAGAAACCGATTTCTCTTTTGAGGTTCCAGGCCTAGCGCGTTTTCGTGTTAACGCTTTTAACCAGAATAGAGGTGCGGGTGCTGTTTTCCGTACTATCCCAAGTAAAGTGCTTACATTAGATGATCTAGGCATGGGTAAAGTATTCCAAGATCTTTCTGAGCTACCGCGCGGACTTGTGCTTGTAACTGGGCCAACGGGCTCTGGTAAAAGTACTACGCTTGCGGCAATGATCGATTATGTGAATGATACGCGAGCAGATCATATCCTTACCATTGAGGATCCGATTGAGTTTGTACACGAAAGTAAAAAATGTCTTGTTAACCAGCGTGAAGTTCATCGTGATACCCATAGCTTCTCGCATGCGCTGCGTTCAGCATTGCGTGAAGATCCAGATATTATATTGGTCGGTGAGATGCGTGACCTAGAAACTATTCGCCTAGCGTTGACCGCAGCGGAGACTGGACACTTGGTCTTTGGCACATTGCACACCACATCAGCGGCTAAAACTATTGACCGTGTAATCGATGTGTTCCCAGCAGCTGAGAAAGATATGGTGCGTTCAATGCTTTCTGAGTCGTTGATGGGAGTAATTTCTCAAACGTTACTGAAAATGCCTAAAGGTGGTCGTGTAGCAGCCCATGAAATTATGATTGGTACGCCAGCTATCCGTAACCTTATCCGTGAAGCCAAAGTTGCGCAGATGTATTCAGCTATTCAGACGGGGGCTTCATACGGTATGAAAACACTGGATCAATCGCTACAAGAATTAGTGCAAAAAGGTATGATATCACGTGAAACTGCAAGGGAACGTGCAGCAAATCCGCAGCAGTTCTAATTTGTTATCTAGGAGATAGGCGTGGATTTTACGCAATTACTGAAAGTAATGGTGGAGAGGGATGCTTCGGATCTTTTTGTCACCGCAGGGGCTCGTCCTACGATTAAAGTTGATGGCACATTAAAGCCATTAACTAAAGATACGTTAAAGCCTTCGCAGGCACGTGCACTTGTTTATAGCACGATGAATGATAAGCAGTTGGCTGAATTTGAAGGGTCTCATGAGTGTAATTTCGCTATCAGTGCGCCAGGCTTAGGACGTTTTCGTGTTTCTGCGTTCTTTCAGCGTAACTCTGCAGGTATGGTTCTTCGAAAGATCAATAACTATATTCCGAGTTTAGAAGAGCTGAATTTACCGCCTATTCTTCGCGATTTATCAATGACAAAGCGAGGGCTGATTCTTTTTGTTGGTGGGACCTCTACGGGTAAATCAACTTCGTTAGCGTCGATGATTGATTATCGTAATACCAATCATCGTGGGCATATCATTACCATTGAGGACCCTATTGAGTATATCCATGAGCATAAGCAGAGCATTATTACTCAGCGTGAAGTGGGTATCGATACGGATTCTTTTGATACGGCTTTGAAGAATACATTACGTCAGGCGCCTGATGTTATTTTGATGGGTGAGATTCGAACTCGAGAAACGATGCAGCACGGTATCGTGTTTGCGGAAACGGGCCATCTTACCTTAGCAACCTTGCATGCGAACAATGCTAACCAAGCGTTAGACCGTGTAATTAGCTTCTTCCCCCCAGAGCACCATGATCAACTGTGGATGGATCTATCACTGAACCTTAAGGCAATCATCGCACAGCAGTTGTTACCGACAAAAGATGGTAAAGGGCGTCGTGCTGCCATTGAGGTTTTGATTAACACCCCATTGATTCAAGATCTGATCCGTAAGGGTGAGGTACATGAAATTAAAGAGGTTGTTAAAAAGTCTACAAACTTGGGTATGCAGACCTTCGACCAAGCGCTGTTTACGCTTTATAAAGATGGCGAGATTACTTACGATGTAGCCCTTGCTCATGCTGATTCCCCTAACGATCTTCGCTTAATGATTAAGCTTAATGCGGATACTAACCCTGAGTTAGCGGTTGAGGAGGAATCTCAAGCGTTCCACCTTCAGGAGGAGGAAGATTATTTGCACAATGAGGGCGACGCAAACATCAAAGGGATGTAGTGGCCTTAATTATAAATTTAGATAATAAAAAAGCCGTAGTGATTACTACGGCTTTTTTGTTGTTGAATATAACTCTCTAATTAAGATGGGCTGTAAACCACTTCGCCTTTGTGCACAGTGTGAGTCACACGGCCTTTAAGTGGGTAATCCATAAATGGCGTGTTTTTCCCACGGGAGTGACTTGTATCAGCTGTTAAACTCCACTCTTCTTCCGTATTGAAAATACAAACATTAGCCGTGCTGCCAACGGTTAAACATCCCTCTGGTAAGCCTAAAATTTTGGCTGGGGCCGAGGTGAGTTTTGCAATCAACTGTGGCAGATCAAGCATCTTCTGTTCAACCAGCAACAATGAGAGTGGTAGCAGAGTTTCTAACCCGATCATTCCTGATTCTGTATCAGCGAACGGTGCTTCTTTCGCCGCGCGCTCATGAGGTTGGTGGTCTGAGCAAATAGCTTGTATGCAGCCACTTAATAGACCTTGAATCAGCCCCGCTCGGTCAAGTTGGCTGCGCAGAGGCGGAATAAGATGAAAGTCGTTATTGAAACCGTTAAGGTTTTCATCGGTGAGTAATAGGTTCTGTATTGAAACATCAGCGGTGACTGGGAGCCCTTTATCCTGTGCTTCAGTAATCATGCGTACAGAGCGTTCACAAGATAATTGACCAAAGTGTGCGCGAACACCGGTTTGTTCTGTGAGCAGTAAGCAGCGAGCCACTTCAATGGTTTCTGCGGACTCCGGTATACCGTTTAAGCCAAGATGGGTACAAGTGCTGCCGTCATGCATGCAGCCGCCATCGGCTAAAGATTCATCCTGAGCTTGGAAGATAACGAGTAGGTCATGGGTGGCTGCGTACTCGAGGCAGCGCATCATGACGAGCGAGTTAGCGAAGGCCTTTCGGGTATTGGTAAATGCGATACAGCCAGACGAAGCCAATGCTGCCATAGGCGCTAGTTGTTCGCCTTTAAGTCCTTTTGTGAGAGCACCCATCGGGCGAATGGTCATTTTCCCAGCTTCAGCGCAGCGGTCTTTGATTAATTCGGCCACGGCAGGGGTATCTACAATAGGGCTGGTAGTTGGAGGGGTAATAAATGTTGTTATCCCCCCTGCAATAGCCGCCATAGATTCCGTTTTGATAGACCCTTTTTGTGAAGGGCCGGGCTCTCGAGCATGGGCACATATATCAACCAGGCCTGGGCAAACGATTTGATTGCTCGCATCGATAATTTGATCGGCCGTAAAGTCATCTAAGGCTTCCCCTATACCTGCAATAGTGCCATTAGATATAAACAGGTTGGTGTTGGCATCAACATTGTTGGCTGGGTCAATAACACGACCGTTTTTAATAAGAATGTTCATGGTTCTTATAGTTCCTCGCCAGTCAAAATTGGGCGACTTTTAGCTTGTCCACTCATTGCCATAGACATAACGGCCATTCGAACAGCGATGCCGTTTGTAACTTGATCTAGAATAAGTGATCGTTCGCAGTCAGCTACAGATGAAGCAATCTCTACGCCCCTATTAATTGGGCCAGGGTGCATGACGATAGCATCAGGCTTAGCTAATGCTAATTTATCCATAGTGAGGCCGTAGAGCCTATAAAACTCACTCTCACTAGGGAGAAGTGCACTATTCATTCGCTCTTTTTGTAGGCGGAGCATCATTACAACATCAACATCTTTGATGCCTTGCTGCATGTTGGTATAGACCTTAACCCCTAAACTCTCGATATGACTTGGTAGTAGGGTATTCGGAGCGATAACGCGAATATCTGTAACCCCCAGTGTGCGCAGTGCATGAATTTGTGAGCGGGCTACGCGCGAATGCAATATGTCGCCAACAATCGCAACGGATAAGGGTGCAAACTCGCCTTTGGCTTGTCGGATGGTCAGCATGTCTAGCATTGCTTGCGTTGGATGGGCGTGGCGTCCATCACCTGCATTGATGACTGCGACGTCAGGGGTGACATGCTCAGCAATAAAGTGCGCGGCGCCACTGCTTGAGTGACGTACGACAAACATATCTGAATGCATCGCATGTAACGTCATAAGCGTATCTTTTAGTGTTTCACCTTTGGAGGTGGAAGAGGTGCTAATGTTGAGGTTTAGCACATCTGCAGATAAGCGTTTAGCGGCTAATTCAAAAGTGGATAGTGTTCGCGTACTGGCTTCAAAGAAAAGGTTAACAACGGTTTTACCGCGTAGCAAAGGCACTTTTTTGACCTGCTTGGCACTCATATCTACGAATGAATCTGCCGTATCTAAAATCTCAGTTAGAATCTCACGGCTAAGGTGTTCTGTTGTTATGAAATGCTTGAGCTCACCGTTGGGTGTGAGCTGGACCTGACTAGGATCAGTTTGTTCGAACATGATAGTACTCAATCTTCTGATCTGTTTCGGATTTCCAGTGCTAGAGGCGCTGGACCAGTAAGTTTTACAGTTTGATCTGGAGAGATAGATAAGGTTCCGCCTACAATATCAGCTTGTACTGGCAGCTCTCTTTGCTGCAGATCAAGTAGAGCAATGAGGGTTATGGAGGCTGGGCGACCATAATCAAAAAGCTCATTCATTGCGGCTCTGATGGTTCTGCCAGTCATAATGACATCATCAACAAGGAATATATGCCGGCCTTCAGTGGAGCATGGCAAATTAGATGGTTGGACTTTTGGGTTTAGGCCGCTTTGGTCAAAATCATCACGGTGAAACGAGATGTCCAATGAGCCTAATGGGCTATCTATGGATAGCTCATTATAGAGATGTTCTGCTAGCCATGCCCCTCCCGTATGTATACCTACCATTAAAGGGTTGGGGCGGTTTCCTTCGGCAATAAGTGCATTAAGCTCTTGTTGCGTCTTAGCTAAAAGCTCTGTTGCGTTAGGTGTGTTTGAGCTCATATACATCTTCCAATCGTGTGTGGCTAGGGATTCGGATATCGCAGTTAAACCAACTTTCGAGTATGAGTTGAGCTGCGATTCCATCGACAGATTCTTCTTTGAAGTTGTCACTTCCTCCTGCTGCAAAGTGTATCTCTTTAGCTTCTGCAGTAGAAAGTCGCTCATCCATTAGGAAACAAGGAGTTTTATACCGCTCATTTAAACGATTGGCAAACTTGCGAGCACGGTGTGCCATGTCACTAATCGTGCCATCGTAATTGAGAGGGATTCCCACAATAAGAGCGTCAGGTTGCCATTCAGAAATGATTTTTCCTAATTGATCCCAATTTGGAATTCCATCGCGTGCCTTAATGGGCTCTAATGGAGTTGCGGTGCCGGTGATAGATTGCCCGGAGGCGATGCCTATTCGGGATGTACCAAAGTCAAAAGCCAAGGCTTGTTTAACTGTATCGCTCATTAATTACTATAACTCTTAAGCATGTCCGGTGTGGGCGGTGAGCAGATCAAGGTTGACACCCAAAGTGGAAGCGGCTGCCTGTAAACGATCTCCAGCCGGAATGCCGAAGAGTATATCTGAATTTGCGAGACAGCTTAACCATACATTGTCAGCCATCTCTTGTTCTAGTTGGCCGGGGCTCCAGCATGCGCAGCCAAGCGCAATTAAATAGTTGTGATTAAAGTGGCCTTCAGCGGCTGCTTCTATCGCATCGATTGAGGTGGTGATGTAAATATCATCAGCAATACAATGGCTTGATGGCCATTCTATTGGTGAAATGGCCTTATGTAATACATAGCCTCGATCGCCGTGAATTGGGCCGCCGCTATAAATCTCTTGTTGTTGATTAGCGACTGATGAGCAGGGTAGGTTTAGGTGATCACAGAGTTCGGATAGCGCAATGCCTACGGGACGATTAACAACAAGCCCCATTGCACCGTATTCGCTGTGATCACATAGGTAAGTGACCGTTTGTGAAAAATTTTGGTCGTGAAGATGCGGCATAGATATGAGGAAGTGATTACGCAAACAGGAAAATGATGGCGTCATAACAGTGGCCTATATTAAATGCACTGTATTAAGGATTAGTCTACATAGGCTCTTTTCTCAAACTTCCAGGTCCTAATAATCTCAAGAATATCTGTACTTTTTCTCATCTCAACAGGGAACGGTTGGAAGGGTGCTCCGAGTCGAACAATTCGGATAGCGGCATCATCAAGAACCGTTCGTCCGGAAGATTCTAAAATTTCAATAGTTTTAACTGAGCCATCAGGCTTGATGGCGACTAATAAGCGAAGGCTGCCATACATTTTCTTGCGCCTAGCTTCTTCTGGATAATGAAGGTTGCCTATGGTTTCAATCTTCTTTCGCCAGTTGTCTAGATAAAGAGCATCTTCACGTTTTTGAGTTGAGGCAGAAGTGAGTCGTGTAACCCGGGGTTGCTTGGCTCTTAGTTCACGGTGGTTGTCTATTTCCGCTTGTAGGCTAGCAATATCCAAACTGCGCGCTAGCAGTGATGTCGAACTGCCTGCAGGTGCTGTGACGGTTTTTTCTTTTTGCTTTTTTGGCGATGAAATCGATTTTTGATTTTTTGTTGCTGTTGTCGTTACGATTTTTTTGTTCAGCTTCCCATCGCTATTACTATCATTTTTTTTCGTGGATGGTTTTGGTGGTCGATCTAATTCTGGTATTGGTTTGGGTGTCGCTGTGGCTATCGTTGTTGTTTGAGCCGCTTGCGGTTTGATTTTCTTGTCTTGAAACGCCGCTTGCTGGTTCGTCGCAGGGAGATGCTTTTTGCTGCTTTGGCCGCTACCGGTTTGATTGGCTTGTGCAATGAAGTCCGCGTTCAGGGGGGCTTCTTTTTGCTGGTGCTGAGCAAGTGTGATCTCTATTGTCTTTTGCGGAGGGCGTTCCATTTCTGAGCTAAAAGTAATACCTATAATGGCAACGGCGTGCAGTGCTGTGGCAAAAAATAGAGTGAAACCGAAGCGCTCTACAGCTGAGACGGTTTGTGTCGCAATGGTATTCACTCTTTATATAGCCCTATCTAAATGATATTAGGATGAACGCTGATCTATCTTAATGAAGTTTAGCTTCGATAGCGTCCATTAATTGCATACCAATGTCGAGCCCATATTGATTGTCAATTTCACGAATACAGGTTGGGCTTGTCACATTGATCTCGGTTAAATAATCACCGATAACATCAAGTCCTACAAATAATAACCCTTTAGCTTTTAGGGTAGGAGCTATTTGCTCACAGATCCAATATTCTCGATCAGTAAGCTCTCTACCTTCACCTCTGCCGCCTGCGGCTAAGTTGCCACGAGTCTCTCCGTTGGTCGGAATGCGAGCTAGGCCATAAGGAACAGGTTCGCCATCAATCATCAAAATGCGCTTATCCCCATCGACGATTTCAGGGATGTATTTCTGTGCCATGATTGTTTGCTGGCCATGATTGGTCAGTGTCTCAATGATGACACCTAAATTTAGCCCATCCTCTTTGATTCTATAGATCTGGGAGCCCCCCATACCATCAAGTGGCTTAAATATTACGTCGCCTTGCTCTTTATGGAATTCACGTAGTAAGTCTTCATGCTTGCTTACTAGGACCGGTGGACAACATTCAGGGAAGTGAGTCGCGAAAAGTTTCTCATTGTAGTCCCTGAGGCTCTGAGGCTTATTGACTATTAAAGTACCCTCTTTTTCTGCTTGTTCCAGAAGGTAGGTGGTGTAGATAAACTCATTGTCAAAAGGAGGGTCTTTGCGCATTAAAATGACATCAAGGTCAGACAGGTCTCGGGTTTGGTACTCATCACGTGTAAACCAGTCGTCTTCATTCATCGCAACAGATAAAGGGGCCATTTTCGCTTGAGCTTTACCGTTTAGGGAAAAAAGGTCTTGTTGCTCCATGTACCATAGCTCCCAACCCTTTTGTTGGGCCGCCCAAAGCATGGCTAACGAGCTATCTTTTTTAAATGCGATATCATCAATGGGGTCCATCACGATGCCTAGCTTAATTGCCATTTTTATTCAGTCCTATTCGTTGCTGTTCGCAACAGTTTGATAAATGATAAATAACTTAAAATATACTTATTTTAAGTCGCCCCAAAGATAGTTCAATAGCGTTAGTGCGGCGACCGGAGCCGTCTCTGTGCGCATAACTCTGGGTCCCAGTGCTAAAGGTTTGAACCCATAGCTTACTGCAAGTTCCACTTCGTCTTCAGTTAATCCACCCTCCGGGCCGATTAATAGCGCAACAGAGCAAGGCTGAGCGATCTCTTGTAAAGGTTGCTCACTGTGATGATGTAAAACCAGTTTTAGTTCAGCTTGTTGTGAGCTTAGCCAATTTTCCAAAGAAGAGGGTGGAAAAATGTCAGGGGGGGATGTTCTGCCGCATTGTTCACATGCACTGATAGAGATCTGCTTCCAATGATTAATACGCTTTTCTTGTCTCTCTTTGGGGAGCTTTACTTCGCAGCGCTCAGAAAATAACGGTGTAATATGCTGCACACCCATCTCAGTGCTCTTTTGAACGGCAAAGTCCATGCGTTCGCCACGCGATAGACTTTGCCCGATAGATACTTTTAAAGGGCTTTCCGATTGGCTGATTAGTGCTTCTTTAACAATGCATTTAGCCGCTCTTTTTTCTACTTGGGTAAGTATGACTTTATAGTCAAAGCTATCACCATTGAAGAGAATGATCTCTTCACCGGCCTTCATGCGTAAAGCGCGCGAAACGTGTTGAACAACATTATCGCTTAAATCTATTTCTAGACCTTCTGCTAATGCTTGAGCTTCGTAAAATCTAGGTATTCTCATAATGTTCTTTAATTCGGTGGCGATTGTAAGTCATGATTGCTTATTCGCCTTCAATAATGAGGTCTTCATCGAGAAGAGCTTCATAATCTATTACAGAAAGCGGGCGGCTAAGAAGGTAACCTTGCACAATATCGCATTTGGCCTCGCGTAGTATGGAAAGTTGATGTTCTGTTTCCACCCCTTCCGCCACTACTTTTAGGTGTAGCCCTTGTGCCATTAATATGATTGCTTGCACAATTTTAAGATCTTGATTGTTTGTATCAAGATCATCGATAAATGATTTATCAATTTTAATATGATCAACCGGTAAATTTTTGATGCGGCTTAGGGATGAATACCCCGTCCCGAAATCATCAATTGATATACTAATGCCGGTCTCCCTAACGCGTTTTAGCTTATCTTGAATTCGAGCTAAATCCTCAATCAGGACGCCCTCCGTGAGCTCTAGTTCTATGTAATGAAGAGGTACTGCATAGCGTTCAAAAATCTCATAAATTTTAGTCTCAAATTCGTTTCTTAAAAAGCTGATACCCGAAAGGTTGATAGCGACACGAGGGAAGCTGATTCCTTGGTCTATCCATTGACGACATTGTTTAGCGACTGCATTTAATACCCAGTTATCTAAACGAGAAATTAAACCGCTTTTTTCTGCTAAAGGTACAAAAACTGCTGGGGATATAGGGCCTAACTCAGGGTGATTCCAGCGTAATAAGGTTTCAGCAGAAAGAGGTGTGTTTTTGTTTAAATCAAATAGGGGCTGGAATACGAGATAGAACTGATCCTGATCCATCGCGGTAGATAGATCTTGCCATAGTTCCATTTTGGGTTCCGTTTGTTGTCCTTTGATACGATTGAAATACAGCCAGCTCTGTTCATGTTTTCGTGCTGTTTTTGCTGCAATTTCTGCTCGCCCTATGAGTTCAAATTGCTGGTCTCCATCTTCGGGGAAAGAGGTAACACCAATGCGGGCAACAATTTGCACCTGAATATGGTCAAGTTGTATCGGTTGCACAATCGAATCTAGGATCGAATCGATAAGCGTATCAATTTCAATATCGTGAGGCTTATTGATTAGCATGAGGCCAAAACAACCTTCAGAAAGCTTGGCTAATCGGTGGTTCAGGGATAATAAATTACGTAAGCGGTTTGCCGTTTCTACTAAGATTTGATCTCGTTGCTCATCGCCCAATTCAATGGTCAAATTTCTTAGTAGATCTAAGCGAATGAAAAGAAAATAAACTTTCTCTTGGCTTTCAAAGTTACGAATAATTTCACGCTCTAAAGACTCTCCCATAGATCGGCGATTGTATAGCCTCGTTACTGGATCAAATCTTTCTAAAAACTGTACATGTTCTTGGATGTGGCGCAGGCGCTTATTTTCTATAAGGTGCTCTCTAAAGAGTTCAAGCGTCCTAGCCATCTGTCCAATCTCATCTTTATGATCAGTAAACTCAATGGTTTGATCAAAATCCTCATTAGATAACCTCTTCATATGAGAGGAAAGAGAGATGATGGGGCGGACGATATTTTTTGAAATTAAAAGAGCAGCACTGAGCGCTGCTAATAGCACTACGAGGGTAATCGCAACATAGCTTAATGCTCTTTGGGTATACAAAGGGGTTAGGTCGTCTAAATAGATCCCTGTACCAATGATTAGATCTGAATCTGGAACGAGTTGAGCATAGGTTAGCTTTTCAATGGCTGGACCGCCATCAGGCTTGGGCCAGCGAAATAACCAGTAATGAGCTTTGTCAGGGTTAAGCTTCACTTGCATGAAACCTTTAATCATCTGCTCAATGTTCGCTGAGTTATCGATATTTTCTAAGTAAGTGCCCTCTAAATCTGGGCGCTTGGGATGTAGGGATATACGTGTTTCCTGTTGAATAAGGTAAATGTAGCCATCTTCAGCATAGGATGTTCCATAAATCAGATCATGTAGCCGTTCTTGGTATTCGTCATCAGTAATTTCGTAGGAACTGTTTTTTTGACGCAACAGTTGGACTTGTGAACTAGCTGATTGAATAACGCTGCGAATTTGTTCTTTTTTTCCAGCCAAAGTGTCTTGATAAGAAAAATAAAAAGCTAAGCAAGATGTTGTGATAATGCCTAAGGTTAGGAGGCACACAAGACCAATTAGTTTTTGTCTGATACTAAAATTGCTTAGAGACATGTTTTTTAACAATAGCTGAATAGGATTCACATTATTGACAGATAACAACTTAGAGGCAATAAAAAAGCACCATAAGGTGCTTTTTTATTAACGAATAACGGGTAATGGAAGAGTTAAATTCCTGCTGATTGGCGTAAAGCTTCGGCTTTGTCCGTTCTTTCCCAAGTGAAGGCGGTAAAAGTTTCGCCTTTGTGTTCCATTTCAAATGGGTTACGTCCGAAGTGACCATAAGCTGCTGTCGCTTGATACATCGGATGCAATAGATCAAGCATCGTTGTAATCGCATATGGGCGTAGGTCAAAATGTTCGTTAACCAATTGAATTATTTTTTCGTCGGAAATCTTACCCGTTCCAAATGTATTGATAGCAACTGAGGTAGGCTGTGCAACTCCTATCGCATAAGAGATTTGAATCTCACAGCGATCAGCTAAGCCCGCAGCAACAATGTTCTTGGCTACATAGCGACCCGCGTAAGCAGCTGAACGGTCAACTTTTGATGGATCTTTACCTGAGAATGCTCCACCACCGTGACGTGCCATACCGCCGTATGTATCAACGATAATCTTACGACCCGTTAGACCACAATCACCCACAGGGCCGCCGATCACAAAATTGCCAGTTGGGTTGATATGGAATTTAGTCTCTTTCGTGATCCATTCAGCAGGAATAACGTGTTTAACAATCAATTCCATAACCGCTTCACGAAGATCTGCTTGGGATACTTCTGGGTTATGTTGCGTCGAAAGAACAAGCGCATCTACAGCAACCGGTTTACCGTTTTCGTAACGGAAAGTTAACTGCGATTTAGCATCCGGACGTAACCAAGGTAATAAACCTGATTTGCGTGCTTCTGCTTGACGTTCAACCAAACGATGAGCATATGTAATAGGTGCAGGCATTAGGACGTCAGTTTCGTTAGAGGCGTAGCCAAACATTAAACCCTGGTCGCCTGCACCTTGATCTTCTGGCTTGGAACGATCAACACCTTGAGCAATGTCGATCGATTGTTTGCCGATAATGTTGATAACACCACAAGTATCACCGTCGTAGCCAACGTCAGAAGATGTATAGCCTATATCACAAATCACTTTACGAACTAGATCTTCGAGATCGACCCAAGCGGAGGTGCTAATTTCACCTGATACAACGGCAACGCCGGTTTTTACCATCGTTTCACAAGCTACGCGCGCATACTTGTCTTCAGCAATGATTGCGTCAAGTACGGCATCTGAAATCTGGTCAGCAATTTTGTCCGGGTGACCTTCGGAAACGGACTCTGAAGTAAATAAGCTGTATTCGCTCATGGTTTTAATACCTTATTGTGAACAAATGATCTGGTTATGCTCGTATTGACACTAAATTTACGTGTAAATGGTGGGTAAAAGTTTAGCAGGGATGAGCAATCTAAAAAATTAAGGGCGTATTCTACTCGCGACTTTCGTTAAATGCATATCAATAGCGCACTATTAAGGTGAGAATTTTAACTTTTTGCATGAAAATCACTCATTTTTAGCGATAAATGCCAATTCTTATTTGATGCGAATCGCTATCTGGGAGAAAATTGCGCCCAAATTTTCCTGAATCTTCAATTTGGGCCATCTGCCCAGGAGCTTAGTTAATGTCTTCTCGTAGAGAACTTGCCAACGCGATTCGCGCGCTGAGCATGGATGCCGTACAGAAAGCAAAATCTGGTCACCCGGGTGCCCCTATGGGTATGGCGGATATCGCCGAAGTGTTATGGAACGATTTCATGACACATAACCCATCTAACCCTCAGTGGTTTGATCGTGACCGTTTTATCCTGTCTAACGGACATGGCTCTATGTTGATCTATAGCCTACTTCATTTGACCGGTTATGATGTTTCTATTGAAGATCTAAAGAGTTTCCGTCAACTGCATTCTAAAACTGCAGGTCATCCTGAATATGGTTACTGCCCAGGTGTTGAAACAACAACAGGCCCTCTGGGGCAGGGTGTAACTAATGCTGTAGGTTTTGCAATTGCTGAAAAAACGTTAGCTGCACAGTTCAACCGTGAGGGGCACAACATCGTTGATCATAATACGTATGTATTTATGGGCGATGGTTGTTTGATGGAAGGTATCTCCCATGAAGCTTGTTCTTTAGCGGGTACGCTAGGTCTAGGTAAGTTGATCGCGTTTTGGGATGACAATGGCATCTCAATCGACGGTGAAGTTGAAGGTTGGTATACCGACGATAACGTTAAGCGTTTTGAATCTTACGGCTGGCAGGTTATTCCAGCGGTTGATGGTCATGATGCTGATCAGATTCGTGCTGCAATTACACAGGCGCAGGAAAATACGGATCAACCTACACTCATCTGCTGTAAAACAGTGATTGGTTTTGGTTCGCCAAATAAAGAAGGTAAAGAAGATTGCCACGGTGCTCCACTAGGTGATGATGAAATCGCACTAACGCGTGAGCGTTTAGGCTGGACTCATCCTGCTTTTGAAATTCCTGAAGAGATTGCATCTGATTGGGATGCTAAAGAAGCGGGTGTTCATGCTGAAAATGAGTGGAACGACCGTTTCGCTGCTTACCGTGCTGAATTCCCTGAAGAAGCTGCAGAGCTTTTACGCCGTATCTCTGGTGATCTACCTGCAGATTTTGCTGAAAAAGCGGATGCTTGGATTAATGAAATCAACGAGAAAGGCGAGACGATTGCTTCTCGTAAAGCATCCCAGAATGCATTGAACGCATACGGTCCAATGCTACCTGAATTGCTAGGTGGTTCTGCTGACCTTGCGGGTTCTAACTTGACGTTATGGTCAGACTGTAAGGGTGTTACAGCAGATGATGCTTCTGGTAACTATCTTTTCTACGGTGTACGTGAGTTTGGTATGTCAGCCATTATGAATGGTATTGCCCTTCATGGCGGTTTCATTCCTTACGGTGCAACATTCCTAGTATTTATGGAATATGCGCGTAATGCTCTACGTATGGCTGCTCTAATGAAGCAGCGTGCGATTCATGTTTATACCCATGACTCTATTGGTCTAGGTGAAGATGGTCCTACCCATCAGCCAGTTGAACAAGTTTCAAACTTGCGCCACACGCCAAATATGAGCTGCTGGCGTCCATGTGATGCTGTTGAATCAGCGGTTGCTTGGAAAGCTGCGCTTGAGCGTACTGATGGGCCTACGGCAATGGTATTCTCTCGTCAGGGTTTACCTCATCAGCAGCGTAGTGCTGATCAGCTAGCGAATATCGCAAAAGGTGGTTATATCCTTCGAGATACTGATGGCCAGCCAGATGCCATTCTTATTGCTACAGGTTCGGAAGTTGGTTTGGCAATGGATGCGGCTGATGTTCTAACAGCTGAAGGCACTAAAGTACGTGTTGTTTCTATGCCTGAAACTGGCGTTTTTGATCAGCAATCTGCAGAGTACCGTGAATCGGTTCTACCTGCTGCTGTGACTGCGCGTGTTGCTGTCGAAGCACTGCAAGCTGATTTCTGGTACAAGTATGTAGGTTTGAATGGGGCAATTGTGGGCATGCGTTCTTTCGGTGAATCTGCACCGGCTGGCGATTTGTTCAAGCACTTTGGCTTTACAACTGAAAATGTTGTTAGCACTGTGAAGTCCGTACTTTAAGATCGTCATTAGGTGTCTAGTCTAGCTAGGCACCTAATGAATAGTATCTTTAATTGCAAATAGATGATGGTTAAATAGATTGAGTTACCGGGTTGCTATTAACGGCTATGGCCGTATAGGTCAAAGTGTTTTACGTGCGATCTATGAAAATGGTCTACAGGACCAGTTTCGGGTAGTGGCTATTAACGAGCTTTCAGATCTTGAAACCGTCACCTATTTAACGCGATATGACACCACACATGGTCGTTTTCCTGTGCCAGTAGAGCATGATGGAAGTCGATTACTGATTAATGGTGATGATATTCAGGTGATTAGTGAGCCTGATATCAATGCGTTGCCGTGGGGCGAGTTAGATATCGACCTTATCTTTGAATGTTCAGGCTCGTTTAATTCAAGAGAACAGGCTGACCTTCATATAGAGCAAGGTGCAAAAAGGCTGCTATTTTCTCAGCCTGCAACGCCTGAGGTCGATTCAACGATTGTTTTTGGCTTAAATGAGACACTTTTAAAAGCAGAACATAAAGTTGTCTCAGCTGCTTCCTGCACAACGAATTGCGTTATTCCCGTATTAGACCTTTTGGATAGAGAGCTGGGCATTATCAGCGGTGTCACGACGACTATCCATTCGGCGATGAATGATCAGCCGGTTATTGATAGCTATCATCAGACGGATCTGCGTCTGACACGTAGCGCGATGCACTCTATAGTGCCGGTTGATACCGGGTTAGATAAAGGTATTGATCGTCTATTGCCTCATCTAGAAGGGAAGTTTCAATGTACGCATGTGCGAGTACCCACAATTAATGTATCTATGATGGATATGTCAATTAATGTGGAGAAGGAAACGACAGTTGAAGAGATTAATCGTCTATTGCAAAGAGCTGCACAGGAAGGCGCCTTAAAAGGACTATTAGGTTATACCGAGGAACCCCATGCTTCGGTAGACTTTAACCGCGATTCTCGTTCAGCCGTGGTTGATGGAACGCAGACAAAGGTATCTGAAGGCAACTTAGTTAAAGTCGTTTGTTGGTTTGATAATGAATGGGGCTTTGCTAATCGCATGCTAGATGTTGCTCTGTATTGGTTGGAGCAGAAACAGAATAAATAGAAGAAGCTGGGGATTTAGTCAGCTTCTTGAGTACAGAATTCTTTAAATTTTAATTTGAAAACATAAGTAGGGCACGTCAATGAGCGTACTGAAAATGAGTGAACTGGATCTTCGCGGTAAACGTGTATTGATCCGAGAAGACCTAAATGTACCAGTGAAAAACGGTGAAGTAACATCAGATGCGCGTATTCGTGCATCTTTGCCAACCATTAAACTGGCGTTAGAAGCAGGAGCTAAGGTGATGATTATGTCTCACCTAGGTCGTCCAACGGAAGGTGAGTATAACGAAGAGTTCTCTCTACTGCCGGTTGCAAACCACTTAGGGCAATTACTAAATCGTGAAGTGCCGCTTATAAAAGAGTGGTTAGACGGCGGTTTTGACGTTGCTGAAGGCGAATTGGTTTTACTTGAAAATGTACGTTTCAATGTCGGCGAGAAAAAAGATAATGAAGCGTTGTCTAAACAGATGGCAGCACTTTGTGACGTTTATGTAATGGATGCTTTTGGTACAGCTCATCGAGCACAAGCGTCGACTCATGGTGTTGCTAAATTTGCACCTGTAGCCTGTGCTGGACCTCTTCTTGCGGGAGAGCTTGATGCGTTAGGTAAGGCATTAGATAAGCCTGCACGTCCATTAGCAGCGATCGTGGGTGGATCTAAAGTGTCTACAAAGTTGGAAGTGCTTACAGCATTGTCTGATAGCGTGGATCAGCTTATTGTCGGTGGTGGTATCGCAAATACATTCTTAGCTGCGGCGGGTAAACCTGTAGGTAAGTCATTATGCGAACATGATCTGATTCCTGTTGCGCAAGCATTAATGGAAAAAGCATCTATTCCACTGCCTGTAGATGTGGTTGTAGCGACTGACTTTTCAGAAACTGCAGAAGCTACTATTAAGTTGGTTGATGATGTTGCTGAAGATGACATGATTTTGGACATTGGGCCTCAATCTGCACAACAACTAGCTACGCTATTGAAAGATGCCGGCACCATTATTTGGAACGGCCCTGTGGGTGTTTTCGAGTTCGATCAGTTTGGCGAAGGTACTAAAACACTGTCTCTTGCTATTGCGGATAACCAAGGTTTCTCTATTGCGGGTGGCGGAGATACGTTGGCTGCAGTTGATAAGTACGATATCGCTGATAAGGTATCTTACATCTCAACAGGTGGCGGTGCGTTTCTTGAATTCGTTGAAGGTAAAGTTTTACCTGCTGTTGCTGCATTAGAAGCAAAGAATTCATAATTCTAAGGATTAATGGGTGATGGGTGCTACACTGCGCCCATCTCATGCCGTAAGGCAAAGTTAACGATTATTTTAAGGGTGACAAAATGGCTTTAATTTCCATGCGTCAACTGCTGGATCATGCTGCTGAATATAACTACGGCATTCCAGCCTTCAATGTGAACAATCTGGAACAGATGCGGGCTATTATGGAAGCCGCAAACAAAACAAACTCTCCAGTGATTGTTCAGGCATCTGCAGGTGCACGTAAATATGCAGGTTCTAACTTCCTGCGTCATATGATCGAAGCAGCGATTGCTGAATTTCCTCATATCCCTGTTTGTATGCATCAGGATCACGGTACGTCCCCTGCGATCTGCCAGCGTTCAATCGCTATGGGCTTTTCATCTGTCATGATGGATGGTTCATTGATGTCCGATGGCAAGACACCATCAAGCTATGAGTACAACGTAGACGTTACGCGTCGTACGGTTGAAATGGCTCATGCATGTGGTGTTTCTGTTGAAGGAGAACTTGGTTGCTTAGGTTCATTAGAAACAGGTCAGGCGGGTGAAGAAGATGGCGTTGGTGCAGAAGGTATCTTGTCACAAGAGCAGATGTTAACTAACCCAGATGAAGCAGCTGATTTTGTTAAGAAGACCGGTGTAGATGCATTGGCGATTGCTTGTGGTACTTCTCATGGTGCTTACAAATTCACACGCCCACCTACAGACGACATTTTAGCGATTGATCGTATCAAAGCGATCCATGATCGAATCCCTGGTACCCACTTAGTGATGCACGGCTCATCTTCGGTTCCTCAGGAGTGGTTGGCTATCATCAATGAGTTTGGTGGTGAAAT
>CERC01014699.1_pt1 | contig 24362 bp, 16 predicted proteins | sample 530921 | NCBI WGS metagenome assembly CERC01 (sample SAMEA2621099, study PRJEB7988) | marine metagenome | isolation source: saline water (ENVO:00002010), including
AAGCTAATTTTATAGACTAGATTGATGGACTGTTTTGGTTAAAATGTGGCCACATGTATTCATGAAACATGTGGCCACATGGATATAACTATTGGATCCGCATACCTGGCTGAGCGCCATCATCAGGACTTAGAATCCAGATATCTTCTCCTCCCGGTCCAGCGGCAAGTACCATGCCCTCTGAAACACCAAACTTCATTTTACGCGGTGCAAGGTTGGCAACCATGACGGTTAATTTGCCTTCCAGCTCTTCTGGCGAATAAGCTGACTTGATACCCGCAAATACATTACGCGTTTCTCCATCGAGGTCTAAAGTAAGCTGTAGAAGCTTATTAGCGCCTTTAACATGCTCTGCTTTTGCAATGCGTACTACACGCAGATCTACTTTTGCAAAATCAGGGAATTCGATAGTGTCTTCAATGGGTTCGTCAGATAGTGGGGACGCAGGTTTTGTCTGCGATTCTGCTTGAGCTGCGACCGCTTCTAACGCAATTTTTGTGTCATCAATAATAGCGGTGATTTTATCTTCATCTACACGCTGCATTAATGGCTTAAATTTATTAATCTTTTGGCTCAATAGTGGCTGTTTGATGTTGTCCCAATTCATATTGTCTAAATTTAGGAATGCTTGCACATCGTCAGTGACCTGCGGTAATACCGGGGCAAGGTATGAGACAATTACGCGGAATAGGTTGATACCCATTGAACAGCAATCTTGTACTTCCTGCTCTTTACCTTCCTGCTTAGCAAGTACCCAAGGTTCTGCTGCATCAATATATTGATTAGCTTTATCAGCAATCGCCATTATTTCACGCATCGCTTTACCGAATTCACGGTTTTCGTAAGCTTCGGCAATAGTATCACCAGCGGCAATTGCTTCTTCATACAGGGCAGGTACGGCGAGTTCAGCGGAAAGTTCACCGTCAAACTTCTTCTTGATAAAGCCGGCACAGCGCGAGGCAATATTCACAACCTTATTAACAAGATCCGCATTTACACGCATACGGAAATCTTCAAGGTTTAGATCGATATCATCGATGCCAGAACTTAGTTTTGCAGCAAAATAGTAGCGAAGGTACTCAGGTCTAAGGTGATTTAAGTACGTTTCGGCCATGATAAATGTGCCGCGCGACTTAGACATTTTTTGTCCATCAACCGTTAGGAACCCATGGCAGAAAACGCCATTGGGTTTGCGGTAACCTGCTCCTTCTAGCATTGCAGGCCAGAAAAGGGTATGGAAATAGGCGATATCTTTGCCAATGAAGTGATAAAGCTCGGTTTCTGAAGATTCTGACCAGTATTCATCAAAATCAACACTGTTCTTATCACACCAGTTTTTGAAGCTAGCCATGTAGCCAATAGGGGCATCTAGCCAAACGTAAAAGTATTTGCCAGGCGCATCAGGGATTTCAAAACCCCAATAAGGGGCATCTCGGGAGATATCCCAATTTTGTAAACCTGACTCAAACCATTCATTTAGCTTATGAATCATGTGTTCTTGTACATGGTTATCTACCCATGTGCGAAGGAAGGATTCAAAATTACCTAGCTTAAAGAAAAAATGTTCAGATTCTTTTTCAATCGGTTTTGCACCAGAAACAGCTGAATAAGCGTTCTTTAACTCAACTGGGCTGTAGGTTGCTCCGCATTTCTCGCAGGAATCACCATACTGATCTTTTTCACCACATTTAGGGCAATCGCCTTTGACGAAACGGTCGGGAAGGAACATCTCTTTTTCAGGGTCATAGGCTTGGGTGATGGTTTTTTTCGCAATATGACCGCCATCACGTAGTGCAGTGTAAATCTTAGACGCAAAATGCTTATTTTCTTCAGAATGTGTTGAGTAGTAGTTATCAAACCCAACCATAAAGCCTGAGAAATCACGTTGGTGCTCAGCGCTGACTTGATCAATAAGCTCCTGTGGAGTAATCCCTAACTGATCTGCTTTAAGCATGATCGGCGTACCATGGGCATCATCTGCGCACACGTAAGTGCATTGATTACCGCGAAGCTTTTGAAAGCGAACCCAGATATCAGTCTGAATATATTCAACCAAATGGCCTAGATGAATGGGGCCATTAGCATAAGGAAGGGCGCTGGTAACAAGAATCTTACGTTTGCTGTCAGTCATGATCTGCCTGAGAACCTGAAATCATTAAAATATGGAGTGCAGATTCTACGCTGTTTAATGCGCTATATGAACCATTAAGAGTCGGCTTTGTGTCGTTAAATTTAGGCTTATGCTGAAAAAAGGATATGTAGTGCCGCGAATGGGAATGTGGTTAAGAAAATTTCAGAGAAGTTCACGATGCGGGTAATTAGTCTAAGTGATCTTGATCGTTAACAGTTAGTGCATTTTTTGTTAAATGCGCCTCCTTTACAATCAAAGAAATATGGATTTGAAATTTTTTCATACAGTTGTTTGTTTTCTGGACAGAAGTTGAATAGCAAACTAAACCTATAATGGTAGAATGCAGACAATATCAAGGATTGATGAGAAAGTGGAAGGTAAAATATGGATGCACGAGTGGTATCTCCAGTGATGCAGCATCAGGCTGTATTTTGTCAGACGTGTCCTCAAAGTAATCGTTTAGGGCATGCTGTGGCGGGGCAATCAGACTGGAAAATTGTTTCAGTTGATCGTTATGATGAGCTGATTGCTGTTTTAGATCGTACTAATGCAGATGTTTTGGTGCTGCCGTTAGGGGATAATCCTGTCAAGGGGCTCGACATACTGGCAAAAGTTGTCGAGAAACATCCCGGAATAGTAAGAGTCGTTTTATCTGGTCACTTAACACCTTTACAGACAGCAAGGGCGTCTGAACTTGCTCATCATTCATTATCTTTTGACTGTGACGCAAGTGAATTAATTGATTATATATCTAATAGTATCCATGTTACGGACCTGATTAATAAACCCGCTGTTCGTGACTATATAACCTCCCTAAAAGCCCTTCCTGTATTGCCTGAAATACATGAGAAATTAAATAGATCACTCAATTCAGATAGCTCTAATACGCGAGAAATAGCTAAAGTTTTGGAGCAAGACCCGGTAATGACCGCTAAGATCATGCAGCTTGTGAACTCTGCATATTTTGGCTTAAGTCGGGATATCAATAGGGTGCATGAGGCAGTGACCATACTAGGGGTCAGGATGATCCGTGATTTAGTGCTCACATCTCATCTATTTGATTCTTATCCACAGACGGAAGATTGGAAAAGTTTTTCATTTAAACAAATTCACCAGCGCTCGATGGCTGTAGCACGCGCTGCTCAGCATATAGCTAGGGCCGCTAAAGCAGATAGACATGTGCAAGCGCAGGCATTTTTAGCAGGCTTATTACATGATTTTGGTATTTTAGTGCTTGCGAGCCATGATTCTTCGGAATATCACAGTGTGATTAGTAAGGCGAGTTTAATGGAGCAGCCTGTTTACGCTATTGAAAAGTTAGTATTAGGAGTAACGCATGCTGAGGCCGGCGCGTATCTTCTAGCTCTATGGAAGTTGCCCCCTAAAGTGGTTGAGGCTGTACTCTTCCATCATTTTCCAAAAGCAAGTCCATCCGATGGTTTTTCACCGCTGACCGCTGTTCATGTTGCCGATGCATTATTGCCTCCTGCTACGAGCGTTGTGGGTTGCGATATGTCGAGTCAATTAAGTATGACTTATATCCAGCAGATCGGAATGGAGAAAGAGCTTGATCGCTGGCAGCTCATTACTGCTGATTATCAAGCACAAGTTGGCTTTGTTTAAAAAAATAAACTGTTTTTCTTTTTCGCTGCTATAGTGAGATATACAGGCATTTTTTATTGCAGTAACTATTAAGATCAAAAAATAAGATAAAAAACGCCTTTTTGTTGTTTCACTAATGTGTAAATTTTTGAAAAGTTGCAGCTATGTTAACGACGCACACAGAGTCCGATGAGGCTCTGTTCTTAGGTCCAAACAAAGCAGGAGCTGACACTTATTTAAGTGAATTAAAAGGAGTTTTTGATTGGTCAGTCACAGAAGTGACGGATTGGAGTGAGCTATTAAGCATAGTTCACAAGAAATCTTTTACGGTTATTCTTTTTCAACTAGGTCAATTACCATCTGATGCTGAATTAGAGCAGGTTAAGGCTCTTATCGATGTTCAGCCCAGTGCTATGAGAATTGGCATTCATCCGTCTATCAGCCTTGCCACTCGTGCTATCTTTTCTGAGTGCTGCCATCGTTTATATCCCTTTGATAGTTCTCCTGATCTGATCTCTAGAGGAATACAAGAAAGTACACGTGCCTTAAGGATTTTGGGGCAAGAGAAGGTGCGTGACTTAGTGGGTAGTGTTAAAATATTGCCTTCAATACCTGATATCTATGTTGAGCTTAATCAGGCCTTATCATCACCTAGATGCAATGCCAGAATGATCGCGACTATCATAGAGAAAGATATGGCAATGGCCGCAAAACTGTTGCAGTTGGTTAATTCTGCTTGTTTCGTGTTGGAACGAAATATCAATAACTTGCAAGAGGCGGTTTCACTTCTTGGGGTTCGTGAGGTGAGAGATTTAGTTTTAACTAGTAAGGTATTTGAAAACTACCCTCAAGATAGTTGCTGGAGTAGCTTTGCGTTCGAGCATATCCGTGATCGGTCAGTACTTGTTGCCGGGCTTGCACGAGAGATATGTCGTACTGTTAAAGCCTCACCAGAAGTCACGGATCAAGCTTTTCTCGCTGCATTATTGCAAGATTTTGGCATGCTTATTTTTGCCACTCATGATCCTATGGGATATCAAAAAGTGATGCAGGAAGCGAGTGATTTGAATCAACCCTTATATGCGGTTGAGAAGATGCGGATGGGTGTTAGCCATACGGAAGCAGGCGCGTATTTATTATCTTTGTGGAATATCTCACCTGCAGTCATTGAAACAGTTCTTTTTCATCATTTTCCTGCGTCGAGCAAATCAGATGATTTTACAGCCTTAACTGCTGTTCATGTTGCCGACGCTATTCTGCCTAATGTGACCAATGTTTTGGGTTGCCAGATATCAAGTCAGCTGAGTTATCATTATTTAGAACGCTTAGGTTTGCAGGATAAGGTTAATAGATGGCAAGAGTTGGCCCGACGTTATAAAACTTCCCATCCAGGTTGCGGTGGAACGAAGAGTAGTTTTGCCTGAGTCATCATCCTGTTAAAATACGAGCTTTCTAAGCGTTCCTATTACTTCAACGCTCCTGTTTTATATCCATTCTAGAGGCATTAATGTCAATCTCAGTTGTTGCACCTGAACAGTACGAAGCTCAACTAGCGGCTAAAAAATTAGGCATCAGTGAGCAGTTTTCTTGCTTTAATTTACCTGAAATTGAAATATTTGAATCACCGCGCAGCCACTACCGCATGCGTTGTGAGTTTCGAGTATGGCACGACGATGATGATCTCTACTATATTATGTTCGAGAAAGGGAATAATCAGGTACGTATTCGTATTGATAACTTTCCTGTGGTCTCAGAACGTATTCATGATGTGATGTTTAAGTTGTTGGAAGAGATACGTCCTAATGAGATATTAAGACGTAAGCTTTTTCAAATTGACTTCTTAAGTACGTTAAGCGGTGAATTATTAGTTACTTTGCTTTACCACCGTCCAATTGAAGACGATTGGGTTGAAGAGGCTAAAAAGCTAAAAGAGAAGTTTAACATTCAGCTTATTGGTCGCTCGCGGAAAACCAAAATTTTATTAGACCAAGATTTTGTAATTGAAAAGCTCGATATTAATGGTCGCGAGTATATCTACAAACAGGTTGAGAATAGTTTCAGTCAGCCGAATGGCGAAGTTTGTCGCCATATGATTCATTGGGCGCTTGATGCTACTCAAGATGCTGGTGGAGATATGGTTGAGTTGTATTGTGGTAATGGGAATTTTACGCTGCCCATGGCGCAAAATTTCAGGCGTGTGGTTGCTACTGAAATTTCTAAGACTTCTGTTAGAGCCGCGAAGTTTAATATTGAAGCTAATGGTGTCGATAATGTCGATGTTGTTAGAATCAGTTCAGAAGAGTTTTCTCAAGTCTTAAGTGGTGCAGTGGAAAAGCGTCGAACCAAAGACTTGGGGTTAAATGAATGCGATTTTACAACGGTATTAGTGGATCCTCCTCGTTCAGGACTTGATGATGATACGGTCAAACAGGTGCAGTCTTACGATAATATTTTATATATTTCCTGCAACCCTGATACGTTAAAAGACAATCTCGAAGTTCTTACGCAAACACATGAGCTTAAGCGCTTCGCAATTTTCGACCAATTTCCATATACAGAGCATCTAGAATGTGGTGTTTATTTGACTCGAAAATAATGCCTTTCTTCATGGTGGAGTATTTGGTGGGGCGTTAAGTTGTACTAAATAATACTTTTCATAAAAAAAGCCGGTTTTTAACCGGCTTTTTTTATAGTGACTATTCAGTGGCGTCGAAGAAATGACTCTTTATTTCCGAAAGCTTTAATTAATGGGGCTAAGCTATCGCTTGATTCAGATGCGGCAATCACTTTAGCATGGCCTTGTGTTCTTAGGAGTAGTTTATGAAAGATCTATTGAAGTTAAAGGGATTTATTGCCTTTATCGGTGTGGCGTTTATTAATGCGTTTGTCGATCTTGGGCATAAAATAGTTATTCAAAATACTCTTTTTAAAGCCTATGACGGTGACACACAGATTCTTCTGACTGCTATTGTGAATGGTTTAATTCTGTTGCCGTTTATTCTGCTTTTTACCCCTTCAGGTTTCCTCGCTGATAAGTATCCCAAAAATAGGGTAATGAAGTACGCTGCTTGGGGTGGCGTGTTTATCACGCTGTTAATAACCGCTTGCTATTATTTGGGGCTCTTTGTTCCCGCTTTTGCTTTGACGTTTATCTTGGCGCTGCAAAGTGCTTTCTACTCCCCTGCAAAATATGGCTATATCAAAGAGCTTGTTGGAGCAAATAACTTAAGTGAGGGGAACGCTTGGGTACAGGCTGTCACAATGGTGGCCATTTTAGCTGGAATTGTTGTTTTCTCTTTTCTATTTGAATTCCGGTTAGAGGGTGCTGCTGCGATGTCTCCGCAGGAGAGTCTACAGCGATGCGCTCCATTGGGTTGGTTACTTGTTACTGGTGCACTAATTGAACTGTATTTGGCGTATCAACTGCCGCAGTTAAAGGAAGTGGATAAGAATGCATGCTTTGATAAGAACGCTTATTTAAGCGGTCGTTCGCTGAAAAATAATCTCGGGTTACTTAAAAGTAAGCGGCCTGTATGGCTTGCCATTGTTGGGCTATCTATTTTTTGGTCGATTAGCCAAGTAATGTTGGCGGTCTTTCCAGCGTTCGCTGAGGAACATCTCAATCAGCATAATACTTTTATAATTCAGGGTGTTATGGCTTTTGCAGGCATCGGCATTATGATTGGCTCGATGTTGGCAGGTCGTTTGTCTAGGCATTATATTAATGTCGGTTTGATCCCAGTGGGGGCGGTGGGTGTGGCCGCAGGCCTTATCATGCTTCCGCAGTTGGAAAGCATGTGGGTACAAGCTTTTGTCTTCATGCTGATAGGATTATTTGGTGCACTGCTTTGTGTCCCCTTGAACGCCCTAGTGCAGTTTCATGCGGATGAGTCTGAAACTGGAAAGGTGCTGGCGGGCAGTAATTTTATTCAAAACATATTTATGCTTGGCTTTTTAGGACTAACGGTACTGTTTGCATGGAATAGTGTAGATGGTCTGTGGTTGCTGGTTTTATTGGCTGTCCTAGCTTGCATGGGGGCTGTGTTTTCCATCATTACTCTCCCTCAAGCTTTTATCAAATTGCTTGTGATGGTGTTGTTCCGCCGTAAATATAATCTTCAAGTTTTAGGGTTTGAAAATTTGCCTGAGGATGGCAAAGGTACGCTTCTTTTAGGTAATCATATCAGTTGGTTGGATTGGGCAATGATTCAGATGGCGTGCCCTAGACCTATTCATTTTGTCATGGAACGGAGTATCTATGAGCGTTGGTACCTGCGCTGGTTCTTAGACATTTTTAAAGTAATCCCTATTTCTAAAGGGAAAAGCCGTCAGGCGCTTGAACAAGTACGTGATTTGATCAGCGCGGGTCAGGTTGTTTGCCTGTTTCCTGAAGGGGCGATCAGTCATATGGGGCAGCTAGGTGAATTTAGACGAGGCTTTGAAAAAGCCTGTGAAGGTGCTGAGGGTGTGATTGTTCCCTTCTATATGCGTGGACTATGGGGAAGTCGTTTTTCGAGATCTACGGATAAAATGAAGAGTATTAGACGCACCGGTTCTAAAAGAGATGTCATCGTTGCTTATGGACGTCCATTACCGATCAACAGTAATGCGGCAGAAGTGAAGCAAAAGGTCTTTGAGTTATCAATCAAAGCGTGGGATGAATATACGCAGTCATTGGAAACACTGCCTAAGGCATTTATAAGAACAATGAAAAATGCTGATAGTGGTTATGCTATTGCGGATGTGGATGGTGGTCCACTAAGCCATAAAAAGTTTTTAACGGCTACGGCATTGTTCACCAAACGGATAGCTTGTACAGAAGGGGATAATATAGGCTTACTAATGCCTACTTCGAGTGCGGGTGCGATTGCGAATATGGCCTCTTTAATGGCGGGGAAAACCGTTGTAAATATGAATTTTACCGCGCCTATTCCATCATTGTTATCAGCTTTAAAGCAATCCGATGTAAAGACAATAGTGACAGCGCGCCGTTTCGTTAAAAAGCTAAAAGCAAAGGGCATCGATACAACCGAGCTGTTTGCTGGCCGCGAAGTTCTTTATATGGAAGATGTAAAAGAAGGCATAAGCAAAGTTGAGGCGATTTATACAATGATGCTTGTTGCATTGCTTCCGACTTCAGTGTTGCAGCTATGGTTATGTAAAAAAGGAGATGTAGATAATACCGCCGCGATTTTATTTTCGTCGGGCAGTGAGGGAGAGCCTAAAGGGGTGATGTTAAGTCACCGAAATATTATGGCTAATTTACGCCAGACTGCGGATGTACTTAATGTCAGAGATGATGATTGCATTATGGCTACATTGCCGCTGTTTCATGCATTTGGTCTGACGGTTACTTGCTTTATGCCTTTAATTGAAGGTATGCCAGTGGTATGTCATCCGGACCCAACGGATGCGCCTAAAATTGGTAAAGGCGTTGCTAGATATAAAGCTACTTTGATGTGCGCAACATCCACTTTTTTAAGGCTATATACACGTAATAAACGTGTACACCCACTAATGTTTGAGTCATTAAGGGCGGTTGTTGCCGGCGCTGAAAAATTGGATAACAGTGTTAGAGAAGCTTTCGAGCAAAAATATCATGTAGCTGTAGTTGAAGGTTATGGTTCTACTGAAACTACGCCGGTGGCGAGTACTAACTTGCCTGATTCTTTAGATACTGATTGGTGGACTGTTCAGGTAGGTAATAAACCAGGTACGGTGGGTATGGCTTTACCGGGCTCGACTTTTAGAATAGTTGATCCTGATACACTGGAAGAATTGCCAATAGGCGAAGATGGGTTAATTCTTATCGGTGGTACTCAGATTATGCAAGGCTACCTTAACAACCCAGAAAAAACGGCACAAGTGGTAGTCGAGATTGATGGCATTCGTTGGTATAAGAGTGGAGATAAAGGCCACTTAGATGAAGATGGTTTTTTGACTATTGTGGATCGCTATAGCCGTTTTGCTAAGTTGGGAGGAGAGATGGTGAGTTTGACCGCGATTGAAGGTGAGGTGCGTAAAATACTTCAGCTTCCGGATCTGCCTCTAGTTGCTGTTAACCTACCAGACCCTAAAAAAGGCGAGAAAGTTATTTTGCTGGTTGAAGGAAATAGTGCTGAGGGTATGCGAGAGCTATTAATTAAAGGGGGGATGCCAGCCCTAATGATCCCTTCCGCAATCCATGAAATTGAGACACTCCCTATTTTAGGAAGCGGTAAAACTAACTTTAGTGAATCGCGTAAAATGGCAGAATTATTCTGATCTAAGAAAAGCTACATAGAAAAAGCACATGAGGAGCTAAAGGAATAGTTGCTCATGCGTCTATAGTTGTCCATGAGCAGTTTTATCGTTGGGTAGAAAGCGTATACTTTTGGTAACTGTACTTTTTAGTGTCATGTTAAGGCATGAAGGTTAAGTGGTTGTTCTAGTTGATGCTGTTTTTTATAGACGGGATTAGACAGAAATTGCATAATCCCTACTAAAATGCTTGGTTATTCCCATGTGTGCTTAATTTTTATTCTCTATAGATTATAAGGTGGTGAGAAACGTGCCAATTACCGAAGCAAGCGTTGCGGATCTATTATCTCAAATTCAAGATCCTTTTATGGAGTGTGATTTTGTTTCTGCTCATAACCTAAAAGAGGTTTCAGTTAATTCAGGCAGTGTGAAAGTTACGCTTGAGTTAGTGTATCCAAGTGCGGGTGTAGCCGAAGAGTTTACGCAATTAATTAAAGATAAAGTTCTGTCTTTAGAGGCTGTAGAGCAATGTGATGTTGTTTTGACGCATCATATATCCAGTAATCAAGGGCAAAACCAGCTAGCAGCTATGTCGGGTGTTAAAAATGTTATCGCGGTTGCTTCCGGCAAAGGGGGCGTGGGTAAATCAACAACGACCGTGAATTTGGCTTTAGCGATGGCGGCTGAAGGGGCTAAGGTTGGTATTCTTGATGCTGATATTTATGGCCCTAGTCAGGGAATGATGCTGGGTGTTGATGAAGGTGTTCGTCCTCAGCCTTATGATGAAAAGCATTTTAGCCCTATTCAGGCACATGGTTTACAAACAATGTCGATGAGCTACCTGGTCGAAGATAATACTGCGATGGTTTGGCGTGGACCGATGGCTGCGGGAGCATTGCAGCAGTTGTTAACGCAAACCCGTTGGCATGATTTAGATTATCTTTTCATTGATATGCCACCTGGAACGGGTGATATACAGTTGACCTTATCCCAGAAAGTACCTGTTGCAGGTGCTGTTATTGTGACCACTCCTCAGGATATTGCGTTGCTCGATGCGAAGAAAGGGATTGAGATGTTCCGCAAAGTGGATATTCCTGTACTCGGTGTTGTGGAGAATATGAGCACGCATATTTGCAGTAATTGTGGCCATACTGAAGCTATTTTTGGTGATGGTGGCGGTAAGGAAATTGCTGGATTATATGATACTGAACTTCTAGGCGAGTTACCTTTGGCTTTATCTATTAGACAGCAAGTTGATTCGGGTACCCCAAGTGTTGCTGCAGAGCCTGATGGGGAGTATGCATCTATTTATAGAGCGGTTTCTCGTAAATTAGCCATTAAACTGGCTGAACGAAACGCTGCATCGGATGGCGTGATGCCATCAATCGTTATAGAAGATGATTAGTGATAACGATTAGCTAAAATCTGCTAATTATTCAGCAGGCAACGAATAAGCCGCATAAGAGATTATGCGGTTTTTTATCTAAGGAGAATGTGGATAAAACTGGGATTATGGGCAGGGGATAAAGATCCAGTGGATAGATGAGTTTTTGTGTAGCTGAAGAGTAAAGAAAGAGGCTTATACGTATAAGCCCCTGCAGTCTTTATTTCTCTATGCTTGGAAATGTTTTACTTGGTGCTGTAGCTCCCGAGCAAGTGAAGCGAGTTGTTCACTGTTATGAGCTGTTTGTGATGCGCCGCCTTGAGTTTGTTCGGCAATAGTAGAAATGTTATTCAGGTTTCCGCTCATTTCATCAGCAACTTGGCTCTGTTGTTGAACTACAGACGCTACGACAGTATTCATCTCCATGATCTGTTGTACATTTAATACAATATTGGAAAGGTGGTTGCCTGCAGTGGCAGCTTGTTCTACACAGTTTTGTGCTTCTGTATGGCTGGATTGCATCATATTTACAGCACCCTGACAGGCGCTTTTCAGTCTGTCATTGAGCGATTGAATCTCATCTGTAGATTCTTGGGTGCGCTTGGCTAGTACACGAACTTCATCAGCAACCACGGCAAACCCACGTCCTTGTTCTCCAGCTCGTGCTGCTTCAATGGCTGCATTGAGAGCTAGTAAGTTTGTCTGATCTGAAATATCCCGAATGACAGACAGAATGGTTTCCACTTGTAGAGTGTCCTGTTCAAGTTGAGTGATTACTTCTGCTTGAGCTTGAACTTGATCAGCAAGGCTATGAATGGCCGTAATTGTTGTTTGTACAATTTCATCGCCGGTTCGTGCAGCATCTTCTGCTTGAACTGTAATTTCTGCCGTTTTTTGAGCGTTTTGGGCGACGTCTAAAGCGGTTGCTGACATCTCTTGCATAGCTGCCGCGAGCATCTGCGTTTCAGTATGTTGCTGTTGAACACCAACAGACGTTTGTTCTGTCGTACTCGCCATCTGTTCTGCGGAGGTTAAAATATGGTGGCTAGAGTGGCTGAGCTTTTGGATAAGTTGTTGCTGCGTTTCCAATGTTTGGTTGATGACCTGACTGACGTCACCTAGTTCATCTCTATTCTCAATGTTCAAACGCTGAGAAAGCTTCCCTTCAGCAACGACTTTCATCACTTCGCTCATATGTCTTAATGGGCTAATAATTGAACGAGCGATAGCCGTTGCAAACCAAATGACTAAAGGGATCACGATAGCTAAGAAAATTACGGTTTCCAATAAACGCGCATAGAATTTTTCATTGATATCATCGATGTAGATGCCAGTACCTACAACCCAGCCCCAGTTTTCAGATAGTTTAAAAAATGACAGTTTTTCCGAAGGAGTAGAGGCGCCTGGTTTTGGCCAATAATAGTTTTCAAAGCCTTCTTGACTGACTTTTGCCGTATTCGCAATGTTTACAAAGAGTGCATTGCCCTCACTATCACGAAAGCTGGACATATCCTTACCATTAAGTTCAGGCTTGATCGGATGCATGATCATTCTTGGGTGGAGATCATTGATCCAAACGTAATTGTCTCCGGCATAGCGCATAGAGTGAATAGCTGCTAAAGCTCTTTTCTGTGCCTCGCTTTGGTTTAGTTCACCAGAAAGTTGCAGAGAATGATAATGTTCAACAACGCTATGAGCCATTGCGACGGCGTTATTGGATTGAAGTTTTCTCTCTTTTAAAAGGTCCGATCGGAACTCCCATAAATCGTAGGCCTTCATACCTAGGCCTACAGCCAGTAACAATATTATCAGCGTAGTGAGTTTACTTTTTACTGACATGTTTTGAACGAACATCTAGGACTCCTTTACTCTAGTTTAGTTACTGCCTTATCAAACTATCAAACGTTTGTTTAAGTAATGTGTTTGATATTAGATACTGCCCTAGTTTATGAGCGCAGGAATAGAGGTCAAAAGTACTAAGGTTAAGGGTACTTTAAGGGTGTTTTGTGACTTTTGGGTGACAAAAGTCAATGAAAAATAGAAATTGACCATGTTTTGTGCGTTGGAATCAATCATAAGTTTATTGAGGTTATTTGGTTGGTTTAGCTGTGTCGCTTTGAATGGGAATTGCATATAAACGAAGCTTTCAAGAGTGGCAAATGGATTTTTTGGTGCTTCATCGTTAGTCAGAACGTGTTTATTTGAGAATCTTTATTTTTGAGCACTTAATTAAAATCAAGCTGGTTGAATATTGATCAGCGTCAATGGATTGTGGTTTAAGCTTTTTAATCCGGAATATTAGTCTAGGCTGCTTAGTTCATAATGATTTTAATAAATAATAATAAAGAGGAATGGTGATATGGATTATCGTGCGACAGCCAATATAAAAATGATAAAAGCTAAGCCTTTGACCCCAAGCCGAAAAGATATGGCTGAAGAGCTACGTCGACAGGCAGATGCGCTAAGAGATGAGGGTAAAAGTGCAGCTGAATTCTGGCTTGCTGAGCAGTATGAGAAAACGGCTAACCTACTTAACTAGTAGTCTATTGATTTAAACCTTATCTAGTTTATGACGCAGCGGCTGTTTAGGCCGCTTTTTACTTCTCCTGATAAAGCTCTTTGTTTGGAAAACGTATCGCTTTGACGTTTTTTCTTGAGTTGTGCACTTTGTTCATCAACATGAATAAAGGTACAATGCTCGGCTTGAAAATTATCTATTACTGGAAAAGCCAAAATGGGCATTAAAGCTGATCGTTGGATTCGCCGTATGGCGGAAGAGCAAGACATGATTTCACCTTTCGAACCTGGACAGGTTAGGGAAGTGAACGGATCACGTATTGTTTCTTATGGCACCTCTAGCTATGGATATGATGTTCGCTGTGCGAATGAATTTAAGATCTTTACCAATATCAACTCTTCTGTTGTCGACCCTAAAGATTTTGATGAGGGAAGTTTTGTTGATGTCCAGTCTGATGTTTGTATCATCCCCCCTAACTCCTTTGCGTTAGCGCGTACGGTAGAGTATTTCAAAATCCCTCGTGATGTACTGACTATCTGTTTGGGTAAAAGTACTTATGCGCGGTGTGGAATTATTGTCAATGTCACGCCGCTTGAGCCTGAATGGGAAGGTCATGTGACCTTAGAATTTTCCAATACGACGCCTTTACCAGCAAAAATTTATGCAAATGAAGGTGTTGCGCAAATGTTATTTCTTCAGGGGGATGAAGTTTGCGAGACCTCTTACAAAGATCGTGATGGAAAGTATCAAGGTCAGACAGGTGTAGTTGTTCCTCGAACTTAGAAATATCCTTAGACATGACTGTATTGATATAAATGATTTTAAAACGCGAAAAAATTAGTTCTTTTTGGGATCAGCTTCAAGAAACAATTGAACAATTACTCTCTAGTCGAAGTGATGATCGATTTGAAGCGGAACCACTGCTCAAACAATATCGTGAACAACTGCATAAAATTGATAGCAATTTAACCTTTCATTTTCAAAGTGATGAAGATGAGAGCGGGGCGTTGGAGATGGTATTTGGTTGTGATGGCTTTCCTGAATCAATACATTCTGTTTTGAGCTTGATTGGGGCCGCACCCGAGTTATCAGGTATTGAATTTAAGGCGTTTAATAATCGTTACGATCCAATTCCTTTATCCGTCAATATTGGTGAAGAGTTTTGCAATATTACGGATTTTTGGTGTCGTGTAAGCGTAGTAAAGCAGCGTATGCACCTGGAAATTTATCTTGAGGATGCACCGCAGGTTCTAGATATGGATCCTCGTGTCGAAGCGGTAATGATCTATTTAGATGCGCTCATCGGAGAGTATGAACTGATGACACGTGTTTGGGCTTTAGATTGGTTTGAATTGCCTAAATCGCCCGAAGATTATGGCTTAACAAAGTTAATTGACCTACGTGATTGCTTTGATGAGATTAAGAAAGGGGTCTCACCTATAGGCATTACCCTACACTAGGGTATTACATTTCACTAGAGGCATAATACTACACTAGCGATCCTTAAATAGATCGTTTTCAGGCGCAGACCCGTTCTCAACTTACTGGGAAGTAAATTGATGAGTAGTTGCTTTTGAACTGGCCGAGTTTTTAATTATCTGAAAGTATATAAACACTCCCCTCTTCATCATTTAGATCTTGTTCGTCTTCAATAAGATATACAGTGTTCATTTTTTGCCCCTTCCTTGCTTTTTTTGTTGCTTCCTAAGTAACAATCGACCATTGTTTTATTAACCTTAGCAATTAAATTATTTTTTGCACTGTTCTACGGGAAAAATGACAGTTATGAGTGGACTGCTGACGACATTATTAGAAGATATACGGGTCGAGTATGTAGCGCGTATGCAATCAAATGGTTGTATTGAGCCGTATTTAACAGCAGAGCGCCTTTGTCATGAAAAGCTTTTCTTGGAAACGGATCTTCTAGCTGAAGTTATTGAGCAAGATCCCACTTTATTGGCTGCGCGTGCCGGAGACTTGATTCTGAATCGCCAGGAGAGTGAAAACCCCTCAGTTGCGGTGATAGTCTGTAGTAATATCGTGGCCGCTGCATTAGAAGGGCTTTTATCCGTAGCTGTAGAGCGGGAATGGCTTGAAGCCGATGAAGAAGGGCATATTTTAGTTGATGAAGAGGAGCTTACTCAGGACAGTCAGTACCCCATCGATATCGATTATAGCTCCTCTGAAACCGCCAAACGTAATATTGCGTTAGGTGGTGCGAGTAAATTAACGCAGATTTTTTCAGCGGCAGAAGCTGATTTTATAAAGCTACTTGAGACGAATGCCACGGTGAAAGATCCTTACCAGCAGGCTTTAGAGATCTCTTCTGATTATTCAGTCTTCTCGCCGGAAGATATCTCTCCTTTAATAGCTGAAAATCCTTTGTTATTGGGCTTAAGAGCTGAAGACCTCATTGAAGAAGATCTTTTTGATGGTGACCCTCCGGCAGGTTTGATTATCAGTGCCCATTTAACGCATATGATGCTTCATCAAATGCTCGAATTAGGAGTTGAGCAAGGTGTATTAGTGCTCGATAGTAGTGGTCACATTGTAGTTCCTGAAGCGCCGGATGAGCCCCCTATAATCCATTAGACGGTTATATTGATGTGAACAGTGTCTTTCCTAGGGTGATATATTAGCCTCTTAATAAACCAGTAATAGCCTTCTTTTACGACTGTTAGCCCCTTGCTTTTTAATCGTTATTTCATTTGGCTTTGAATATTGCCAATTGTCCAAGCGCCTTTATGAAGCGCCAGTGCTCATCAAGAAAAACTGGGTGGATCAACCTTTTTCGGATGCGTCGCTCAAGTATATAAATCAGCTGTGATTAATGGTAAATCAGTATACCAACTGCAGTCATTCAGTTGGCATACTGTTGTTTGGTAGGCTGTTAATTTTTAAATTGAATCAAAATTAATTTTGTTTTGGGCTACATGAAAAAGTGCGGCTACAACTTGGCGATCGTAACGTTTACCTGCATCTTCTAAGAGTATATCTAGAGCCTTATCGATGGCTAGACTATCCCTATAGGCTCTAGGGCTTATCATTGCCACAAAGTCATTTGCAGTTGTTAGTATACGAGAATTAAGTAAAAGTGCATCACCACTAATGCCTGTAGAGCCCGAGCCATCTAAATATTCATGTTTCTGCAATATCGTTTCTAGAACAGGTCCTTCAAACTCTATTTCTTGAAGCATGCGTTGTGTGTGTTGGACCTCGTTTTGAACAATTGCTTTTTCATCTGGAGTGAGGATGCCTGTTTTAGTGAGAAGTTCCTGAGGAATAGATAGCTTACCCAAATTGCAAAGGTTGGCTGAAATTTCAAGTGCTGCTCGATCACTTTTATCGATATTCATTGAGTCAGCAATAGCTAATGCAATTGTTGCGGTTTTCTGTGAATGGTTAGCAGAATAAGGGTCATGCAAATCAATGGCATTCATAAGGGATTGCATAATTTGATGCAGAAGCTTCGTTTGCTTTTGTTGGTGCTCTTCGATCATTGTGATGTCATGGAAATTAAGCATCACTGCTTCTGACTCTCCATATTTCATCGGCACTAAATTGATGATAAAGGTGCTGTGAATTCCTTGTAGCTCGAGAGTCTTTTTCTCTGATCTATTTTCTTGGTTCTCAAAGCAGTCTTCTATGATTGGTGTAAGCTGTTCTGCATAAGCACTACCAAGTACTGAATTAAGGTTTTTACCTTGGCTGTCATCTGGATTGATCGCTACTTTGTCAGCTAGCGCTCTGTTGATAAACGCAAGGTTTATTTTACTGTCTACGATCAGAACCATATCGGTAACATTGTCATTGATCGTATCAAGCAAGTTACTTTTCTTTTCAAGTTCGAAAGAGGTGTGCTGGAGTTCTTCGTTCGCTTTTTGCGTCTGGAGTAAATGGCCGTACCAACCTGCGGCAACGAGCATGGCCAATAATGCTAATGTGCCAAGCACTAACATCGTTTGTAGTTCTGCTTGCTCTTCTGTGGTTTGCCCTAGCGCATCCGTACGATCTACTTTGATGATCAGCTTTAAGTTAGTGCTGGCAATATTGCGGCTAACCGCTAATACCTCAGTGCCTCTGTAATCATGTGCTTCAATAAATTGCCCTGTAGAGTTAAATGCACTGGCTGCGGCTGTTTTTCCGTTGGACGGAATTATTTTGGTGAGTGCAGATGAGTTATCTTGGCGAAGAGGACTTGCATAGACAATGCCTTCATCTTTTTTCTGTAAGAGTGCGGATTCTAATGATTGAAGTTCGACGCTAAAGTTTCGTAGTAAACTGTAGAGCTCTTTTTCAGCATTTTTAGTCCCGATGATGTAGCCGATAGTTTTACCTTCTGATCCAAATTGCGGTAGGCCTGTAATAGCAGAAATAAAAGCAATTTGGCTGATTTGGTTCTCATTGAGCCAGATGTCTGTTGGTGCAACAGTGTCAGCTTTAGGGTTGCTTTCAATAACATTAACGATAGAGGAGCTAATTGGCGCTAAACCTGGAGTCCCTGCAATCAGTTGCAAGTTTGAGTCATAAAGCGCAAGGGAGCTATTGGCTATGACGCGTAGATTAGCGTTGACCGTTGTTCGCAGCTTATCGCTATAGCCTTCTCTATTGGCTGCGGCAGTAATTAAGTTCCTTAAGTAATCTTTTTGAGCTGTTTGTTCTTGTTCCTCCACTGTTTTTCCATTTAAACGCTGTAGGTAGAGGCGAACAGAACTATTATTGGCGATCTCTTTAATGGGAGACTGTGTAGCAAACATCCAACGAGTGACACTCAGGCTTTGATTGTCGGCAAGAGCAGAAAGGGTTGTTTGCCAGTGTTGTACGTTTTGGGATTGCTGTTGCTCAGTAAAACGGTTAATCAACAGTAGGCATATTAAAAATATGAGCGTTAGGCTGATAAATCCGGTTGTTAATACTCGTTTCATGAGTTTAGATCCAAGTGTTAGATATTGTATTTACATCATTTATGACTTTAATTTAATTCTTAGAAGCTACTAGAGATAGTAGCAGTATTCTTAAAACACGGGCATGTGTAACCACCAACGTTGTTCGTTTACGGTATAAAGCGGGGTGTAGTGTTTAATGCTTCGATGTGAGATTACTTGCCTGCTTTGGTTATCTAGTATTAATTGATCTCCGCCATAGTTAACCGCTAGCACTGCATGTCCTATACGCAAATTTGTGTCTTGTAGTACAACGATTCTTAATTCCTCGTTAGTGAACCCTAGCAGTCGTAAAGAGAAAAACTTAGTGAGTGAATAATCTTCACAATCACCACTGCGAGATAAGAACTCCCTGACTACAGCCCAGTAATCGGTTTGACCATAATTATCAATGTCTTGGATGTAGGGCTGTCTATTTGCATATTGGTTAACTCGTTCCAACTGCTCCCTTTTGGATAACCCTCTTAAGCTATTAAGGAAGTTATACCAAGGCTTTAAGTTACATAGTCCAGATTGTCTGCATATCTCCTCCGGCGTGTCTTCCCTTAAGTGGCGTTCCATGTAGCTAAGCCATTGCGGGAGTTCATTGAGGGAGCGCTGAGGGAGTTCTTCTGAGCCGAATAGACCTGCATATGCATTTGACGGTATGGCCAAAATCAATAACAAAAGGAGGCTAGTAAAATGTTTAGAATTTAATGCTGTCATCATGCCTCGCCTTAACCCATCTATTAGATAGATAAAGAATATATAACTAGTACAGAAAATCCACCTTTCAGGCTCTAAATTAGGTATCTCATCTTAATTGATCAAGTGACGTTATGGTTTTTAGGCATATTGATCAGCTCTAAATGATGAATTCAGCGTGAGGGAATCGCCAAGCTGATGTTTATGGCTGCAGGGGCGTGTACTTAAAAGCGTAACTTATTAAAGCCGAGTATGAATGAGTGTACTTAAGTTTTTAACAGTATATGAAAATAAATCAGGTGAAATTCTGCATTTTTTTTTACGCTGATTTAGCTATTGGCGTCTACGCTGTAACTAGGAGATAAATTACAAAGCTTGGCGGCTTTAGGATTGGTGGGGTGCGATATGGACTTTAAAAAAATCACTTTAGTGACACTTGTGTCAGCAGTAATGTTTTCTTCAGCTTATGCTAATCAGCAAAAAGAGGAAGAAGAGGATTCCGTAACGGAATGGGGGCCTTGGGCAATCCCGGTTGCAACGGCTGCTGGGCCAGAAGCGACTATTAATGCACTGATATTCGCCGGTGCGGCAGGCTCTGAATATGTATTTATAGATCCTGATTTTGCTGGACCTGATAGTGACACTCCGGTTGATGTCGCGAGCGGCTGTTTACCTGGTGCTCCTTGTGGTTATGCAAGCTATCACCCCGTAGCTCTGCATTATGGTTACGGTGAAGAATCTCAAGAAGCAGGAGCTCGTATTCTTCGTCCTAGAATGAGTATGTCTAGCTTAACCCCGGTAAGTGCTGGTTTTTCCATGCAGGAATTAACCATTGATGGTGGCGAGGGTCGAGGTTATGGGCGCGGAGCGCTTCAGTATTTAGTTACCCCGGGAGGAGATTCAGATCAATATATCGATATTTTATCCTTGCCTCTTCAACAGGGACCATTTGGTGGCTTTGTTGAATATGACAGAGATAACCGCCGGTTAGATGGTTTAGTTGATACTTCATTTTGGTGTCTTGGTAACTGTCGTGGTTATAGACCGCCGAATATGCGCCTAGATCACGGCAATTTGGGTGGTTTGAGTGGTGAAAACTTGTCACATGGTTTCTGGATTTCAAGTGCAAATAATCTTGACGAAGGTTACATACAATCGTATTTGGGTAGCTTTGTGTATGGTACTACATCGACGCTTGATGATTTGTCTTCACTTAAAAATGAACTGGGTTCGCTCGACAATTTTGCTCAATTTAATAATCAGATTGTTGCTACATACATTGGCCATACGGCATTAGGAGCTGGGGTCAATTTAAATATTAATTTTACAGATAATACGTGGGGAGGCTCATTTAATAACGGATACGATACCCGTGTAACAGCTTACAGTAGTGCTAATGGTACAAGTGTTACAGGGCATGTCGGCTTTGACATAAATGGTGGTACGATTGATGGTGTCAATCTTGTTGCCGGTTCTAGTGCATTAAGTGCGAAAGACGGCTCTGTAAATGGTTCGGTTACTGCTAGTTTCTTTGGGCCTAATGCGAGTGAAATCGGTGGAGTTGCTGATATCGAGAAAACTAAGTCAAACACGAGCCCTGCTAATATCCAGCAACCGAGTCCATCGTATGAGAATGCTGCGCACGTTACGACCTTCAGTACTCATCTTGTAAAAACACCTAATCCAAAACGGAAATAGAGCACAATACAGCTATTTTGCACGCTAAGACTAAAAGGCACTTTTTTAAAGTGTCTTTTTTGTTGTGTGAAAAATGCGCAGTAGTTATACTCCTCTTTATATAAGCGCTCAGCTGTAAAGAAAGTAGCGTATTTCAAGAAGGGGAATGGAAGAATGAAGAATTTTAGCAGGGGTTCTATCCTGTCAGGTGTTGTGTTGTCTGTAATGGCATCATCAGTTATCGCCGCAGATACGACAGAAGAACAGTTCGATCCCGAAGCGTTTTTTAAGCAGGGAATGAAAGAACGTGAAGAAGGCGCACCTTATAAATCGATTGAATCCTTCCAGACTATTTTAAGCAATAAGCCAGCCTTGCACCGAGCGCGTCTTGAATTAGCGGTTGCTTATATGCAGACGCTCCAGTATCAAGAAGCTGAGCAGCAAGCACAGGCTGTATTAGATGATCCTCAGACGCCTCCGAGTGTACGAGTGTCTATTTTGGCTTTCTTGGCACAGTTAAAGAAAGATGCTGAACAGTTAATTCCTCAGCATGATCATAAATTTAACCTTTCTGCTGGTATTTTATTTGATAGCAACGTTAATGTGGGCCCATCAAGCGATGTGATCAATATTAATGGTGATATTCTGGATATTACTTCAGGTCAGCCAATTAGTGATTCTGCCTTGGTATTAACCGCTGGTTATGATCATAGCTACCGTACAGGTAAAACCCTTCGTTTTGGTCAAAGTACAGGAATGTTGTTTTGGCAGAGCGGCGCGACTTTATATAACAGGGGCTATGATGAAGAGGGCGAGTTTGATTTAACGGTTCTCTCGCTTCGCACGGGTCCTGCTATCGTTACTAATTCAAAATTCCGTGGCAATATTGCGTTGCAGGCTGATCATATCCGTTTGGGTGATGAGAAACTGGCTAACTATATAGGCCTTCAGCCATCTTTGACTTGGGCTTATGATGCGAGTACTGAGTTTACTATCGATGCTGAAGTGACCGAACGAGATTTTGAGCAAGAGACCGATCAAGGTCGAGATTCTGAATACTATTCTGTAGGTGCATCTTTAGGTAAAGGTTATAAAAACAATACTGTAGGTGTTCAAGCAGGTATTGAGTATTTCAATAATCAGGCTAGAGAAGCTGAATATTCAAACGATGGCTGGGGTGCATATGCTGGTATTAACTGGCAGGTTAAGCCTGAAGGTAGTGTCTTTAGTCGTCTATCGTATAATGAGAGTGAATATGGCGGTATTGTTACGGGCGTTGGTAAGGTTCGTGATGAGGAAGAAATTCAGCTAATTATTGGTGGTAAGCATATGATCGCCAATGAATTTGAACTGTCGTTACTTTGGATGAGAACGGAAGCGGAATCAAATGTTGAGCTATATGAATATGAGCGTAATCAGATCTCTTTCAATGTAAGCCGCAAATTCTAAAGATTAGTTTATGTATTTAAAGGCACCTTTTTAGGTGCCTTTTTTATTGCTTGAAGATTGTTATTGGGGTTTGCTAGATCCTTTGTTTTACTGTTGAGCAGTATTACTTTTTCTTATTGTTATTCATTTTGCTAAGGTATTTTCTTAAGTGATAATAGTTTTCTTGCTTAGCCTAAAATGAGAGGTGAAATGTGTACGACATGAAGAGTGCGGTTCCTGGTTTAGTGTGGCCGGTAGCTCCAGATGGAAATGGTGCTTTTATGCTGTCTTTGCAGTACCAATTTCAACAAACTGAACAACAGACTGCTGAAGTGATACTGGATTTTCAGTTGAAGCAGGCCCAGTCCCTTTTGTATGTCGCTCAGCGCTCTGTTCCACTGTATCAAGATCGAATACCCAAGATAAGTGGAGCCTTAAATAGAGAGCAGTGGGAAAAAATACCTGTATTGTCTAGAGAGGAGCTGGTGGGTGCTAAGGCTCAATTGATTAATAAGAAGCCTTTGAAGGGGCATGATCAGTTGAATGAGATTACTACCTCTGGTTCTACCGGCATGCCTATTACCGCATATGGCACCCAAGTTACTCGGGCTTTTTGGGATGCATTTACCTTAAGAGAGCATCTTTGGCATAAACGTGATTTTTCTGGAAAATTGATTTCGATACGGCCGGAGCAGGGTGAGCCGGGTAAGCCGTTAAAAGGTTCCAGTTGGGGTGGAGGTGCTGCGGCGGTATTTAAAACGGGGCCTGCAGGTGTTTTAAATTCTAGAACAGACATTTCTGCACAGTTAGAATGGCTTCAAGCTGAAAATCCTGAATATTTACTTTCTTTGCCTTCTATTTTAAGTGAGCTAGCTCTGAAATGTGAAGAACAGCAGATAGAATTACCAAATTTGAAGCAGATTCGTAGTTATGGTGAACTGCTGACTCAGGCGACACGCGATATTTGTCAGAGAGTTTGGAAGGTAGATATTACAGATGTATATAGTACTCAGGAGGTAGGATATATCGCAATGCAATGCCCTGAGCAAGGTAATTATCACATCCAGTCAGAAGGCCTCATGGTTGAAATCTTGGATGAAGACGATAGGCCTTGTAATGTAGGTGAAACGGGAAGGGTTGTCGTGACTACATTGTTAAATTTTGGTGCTCCTTTGATTCGTTATGCTGTAGGTGATTACGCTCAGCTTGGGGAGCCCTGTGGTTGTGGTAGAGGTATGCCTGTGATTCAAAAGATAATGGGGCGGCAGCGTAATATGATGAAAACCCCTGATGGTCGTACGCATTGGCCTAGTTTTCCGGCTAGTTATTGGAATCTTGATAAGATTAAGCAGCTGCAGCTTGTGCAAAAGGCTCTGGATACACTGCTTATTCGCTTGGTTGTCACGGCGCCATTGGATGAGAATGAAGAGGGTAAGTTGAAAGCGTTGTTTATTGAAAGGTTCGAATACCCTTTTATATGTGAATTTGAATATCTCGATTCTATTTCTCGCACCAAGGGTGGAAAGTATGAAGATTTCATGAGTATGGTTGATTGATTATGAACCGTAAGCGCAATGTACCGGCGGTATCTGCTGAATGGGCTATGAAAGAGTTTCCTAATGCAAGGGATGCTGAAAGAGAGCCTTTGCTAAAGTTGGGTGAGCTTAAGCCGGGTGATATTGTTTTGGATCTTCAGGCTGCAGGGGGGTATTTGTCTGATGGGGTATATGATTATTTAAAGGGTGACGTATCACT
>CERC01023525.1_pt1 | contig 24243 bp, 36 predicted proteins | sample 530921 | NCBI WGS metagenome assembly CERC01 (sample SAMEA2621099, study PRJEB7988) | marine metagenome | isolation source: saline water (ENVO:00002010), including
CCGATCAATCTCTTCAGCTAAAGCCTCAGGGCTGTCAAAATTATCTTCTATAGGATCACCAAAAGCCACATGCACATGACCTTTATCCCCAGTAATCCCTTTTACAATACTCGAGATATCTTCAAATTCCGACTTCTCATACCCACCCTCTGTAGCCTTAGCATACAGCTCGTTTGCCTTAAGTGAATCACAAGGGTCGTACTCATAAGAGATAGAGACCGGCACAATATTCAGCCGCTTAGCATGCTCAGCAAAGCTACGGTTTTTACGGTGTGCCATATACAGCATCTTTAGAATTGCAGGATCAGTCGCATCATTACCATCTTTTGCACGACCTTCACGCTGAGCCAACCAGATCGAATGCCCGCCTTGCACACTGTGATCAATATATGACGATAACTGAGTCAACGCCTTCATCATTTCACGCCCTGCAGCTGAGCGATTCACAATAAAGCTTTTATTTAAGCGCATGATGTCGGAAACATATGGCTTACGGAGTAAATTATCACCAATAGCGATACGTACCGTACTCATACCATACTGATAACGAACCCAGTTCACGAATGCTGGATCCATTGCTATATCACGGTGATTTGAAATGAACAGATACGCTTCATCAGGATCTAGCTGATCAATCCCGCTACAGGTCAGCTTAGTGGTGCTACGCGCGATCATCTTCTTCATATAGCCAGCAACAAGTGCCTGAAAGTCAGAGATACTTTCAACATCACCCACTTTAGCAGCAAGTGCTATGCGTACGAATGGTTTTAATAGCCACCCAAAATTCGTCGCCATTTTAGGGAACTGATAACGGGTTACAGCAGAGACAAACTCATCGTTCTGAAGGATATGGTTAAGCGCATCCCCCACCTCACTATCATTAAACGGTCTAATCTCTTGATACGGATCCTGCTGTTCTGTCATGCGTTCCTCAGCACTGCATATAATAAAGGGCGTATTTTAGCGCTTTCCCCAACATTGTGCAGGGAAAATAAATGCACTAAGCCAACAATTCAGAAAAGGGGATGAATCCAATAGCATCCCCCTTGTTTACTTTTGTATGAGGCGGCACGATTGCGATGCCATTGGCCCAACTCGCTGAAGCTAAGACTCCGGAGCTTTGGTTTTTAAAGGGAACAACGCGCCCCTCTTCAAAGCGTACCCGTAAATATTCCTGACGCTGAATTTCCCTTGTTCTCTCAAACCCAGCGGCAACAGGTAGCTCCAATGGAGCTTGGTAGATAGCACCCTGCAAGCCAAGCAAACAAGGCCGAGCCAATAAACAAAAAGTTATTAACGTAGAGGTCGGGTTACCAGGCAAACCAAGGAAAGGCGTTCCTTTTACATGTCCATAAGCAACGGGCTTACCGGGCTTAATACGCATCTTCCACATATTAAGTTGGCCTAACTGTTCAACACAGCCTTTGACATGATCCTCTTCACCTACAGAGACCCCTCCCGTGCTCAAAATAGCATCCGCACGTATAGCCGCATCAGAAAGCGCGGCCAGCGTCGCTTCTTCAGTATCAGCAACACAACCGAGGTCAACAACCTCCATGCCTAAGCCATGAAGTAATCCAGTCAAAATATAACGATTAGAATTAAAGATTTGACCAGAAGCCAGTGAATTACCAGGCTCCACCAGCTCATCACCTGTGGATAAGATAGCAACCTTTAACCGGCTATAAACTTTAACTTCCGCTAGCCCGACAGAGGCTAACATTCCAAGATCAGAAGGCTGAAGGCGCACCCCTTTAGCAAGAACGCTTTCCCCTTCTTTTATATCCTGACCTTTACATCGAATGTTCTCACCCACTGAAATACCCGGCGTGAAAACTGCATAATCACCGTCAGCGGTCACATTTTCTTGCATGATAACCGCATCAGAACCTTGCGGGATTTCAGCACCGGTAAAGATCCGTGCACAGCTATTCTTTTGCAATGCATTAGGAGGGGTACCTGCGGGTATACGCTGACTGACAAATAAACGAGTTTCACCCGTCTCACTTAGCTCAGAGGTATTAACTGCGTAGCCATCCATACTGCTATTATCCGCAGGCGGGACAGAAACTGATGCCACTGGTGATTCAGCAAGCACTCGCCCCGCGGCCTCAAACAAAGGAATTGTCTCTACATCAACAACAGGTTTAGCATCACTTACAAGGCGCTCTAAAGCATCCTTAATATCAATCAGCCCCTTCTGCGAATCACAACTGTGCATAATCTTCCTTAAGCGTTATCTGCTCTATGCTTCATGATTAAAGAAACAAAATTACACGGACGGTGACGACTATCTAGCTGCTCAACAATCACATCATCCCAGCCTGTACGACAAGCGCCTGTAGAACCCGGTAGGCAAAAGATCACTGTACCATTGGCTAAACCACCTAAAGCACGCGATTGTATAGTAGAAGTACCTATTTGGCCGGCTGATACTTGACGGAAAAACTCACCAAAACCTTCAATCGTTTTATCAAATAATGGAGCCATCGCTTCAGGAGTAGAGTCTCTACCCGCAAAACCCGTTCCCCCAGTAGAGATAATAATATGAATCTCTGGGTCAGCAATCCATTTGGACGTTACAGCCCTCATCTGATAAATATCATCGATCACTATTTCACGCGCACCTAGCTTATGGCCAGCGGCTTCCAAGCGATCGACTAACGTTTGGCCGGAAGTATCGTTTTCTAAAGTTCGGGTATCAGAAACAGTCAACACCGCTATATTTAGAGGTGTAAATTCAACATGATTAGGATTGTGGGACATAAAGGAAAATCCTTGCAAACAAAGACGGAGGGAAGATTACCCCCCGGTCATATTCATAAATCGGACAATTTGTGGCTCGTCATCCAGATCAAATTCATGCTTCTCTGGCTTCAAGTCCATTGCATCAATAATTACTTGTTGTAATCGCTCTATATCATCAGGATATTGACGTAGCGTTTCACGTAGATCGACAGAATGCTCATTTCCTAAACAAAGTAATAAACGCCCTTCGACCGTCACGCGCACACGATTACATTCTGAACAAAAATTATGGCTATGAGGAGAGATAAAACCGACACGACTATCAGTCCCTGCCATACGGTAATAACGTGAAGGACCCGCGGTACGCTCAGTTGTTGGCTGCAATGCATATCGTTCTTCAATAATGCTGCGAACCTCATCACTGGAACAGTAGGCTTCAGCACGATCATGCTCTGAAATATGACCTAAAGGCATCTCTTCAATAAAACAGACATCGACACCTGAGGAGCGCGCATACTCAACGAGATCTAAAACCTCATCATCATTACGCCCCTTCATGACGACAGCATTCAACTTTATCCGTTGAAAACCTGCATCAACCGCCGCTTTGATGCCTGCCATAACCTGAGGAAGCTTTCCTGTGCGAGTCATCTCCTTAAACTTATCTTCTTTAAGGCTATCAATGCTGATATTTAAACGATCAACTCCCGCTTCTTTTAGATCGGCAGCCATTTGAACCAATTGAGAACCATTGGTCGTAATTGCAAGCTCAGCATCTAGAGCACCAACAGCTCTGATCAGCTTAATAGCATCACGGCGCACCAAAGGCTCACCACCGGTCAAACGTATCTTTTTAACGCCTAAACCAACAAAAGCAGCAGCAACCTGCTCAAGTTCTTCAAGTGACAATACCTGTTTATGTGGTAGGAAAGTCATATCTTCAGCCATGCAATACACACAGCGAAAATCACAACGATCCGTTACGGAGAGCCGAATATAATCAACAGTACGGCCAAAACGATCGACCAGGGCGGGTGTTTCATTTTTATTATTAAGCATGAATATCTTGCATATACAGTATAAAGCTTTATTTTTAGGCCTCTAAAATAGCATAGAATTCAATCAACAGCAGTGCTTTGCTGTCTTGAACTAAAAAGAGATGAACAAAAGACCATGTATTTAGCCATAAAACACATCCACTTAACGACTGTTGCGCTCAGTATTTCTTTCTTTTTACTCAGAGCCCTATGGGTCTTCTTTAAACCTCAAATGATGGAAAAACGCTGGGTTAAAATAATCCCGCATATCATCGATACAACGCTTTTAATCAGCGCGATCAGCTTAGCCGTTCTTATACAGCAATACCCATTTGTCGATCATTGGCTTACAGCTAAACTACTGGCTTTATGTGTATATATAGTTTTAGGCACCATCGCACTGAAACGTGGAAAAACCTGTCTTATAAAAGGCGGCGCATTCGCGGGCTCACTGTTGACGTTTGCCTATATTGCAGCCGTAGCAATTACCCACTCACCTACCCCTTGGACCTAGACAATAACGACTAAGAACAGTAGGTACTAGACAAAATAAAGCCGCTTAATTATTCATAATTAGCGGCTTTATTATAGTTTTTAGAATAAAAAAATTATCGTGGTGAATCGTAGATAACACGCATCAACCACTGCAGCTCCTGCCGCCATGGCCTTTGGCGAATACCAAAAACACTTAATAGCTTTTTACAAGTAAGAATAGATGTATTGGGGCGCTGCGCTTCTGTTACATAATCTTTGCTCGATATAGGTACTAACTTTTCTACCTTGAAGCTTTCATAGCTCCCCGCAGCAATGAGTATCTCTTTACAGAAATCATATCGATTAGTTATTTCTGCTCCGCAGTAGTGATACGTACCCCAGACTTCAGCACCATTATGCACCTGCTTGAGCATCGCTAAAACAACCCTAGCAACATCTGAAGCCGATGTAGGGCACCCTCGTCTATCACTAACCGCCTCAAGCGCATTCTTGTGTCTTGCCGATTCTAAGGTTCTTAATACAAAGTTATTTCCCTGTTCACTAAAAAGCCAACTAACCCTTAAAATAAGATGCTTAGGCAATACCCTACGAAGCACCTCTTCGCCCTGCCACTTACTATCGCCGTAGATACCTAATGGCGCAACGTCATCATCTTCAGTGTAACCACTCGCATAATGACCATCGAACACATAGTCAGTTGAAAGATGAAACATAGGAATTGAAAGATCACCGCAAGCTAAAGCAAGCTTTTCGACGCCCAGAGCATTAACGTCATAACAGAGTTCAGCTTTATGCTCAGCCTCATCTATATGATCAAAAGCAGCACAGTTAACAACATAATCAGGAAGATGCAGTGCTAGCTGCTCTTTAATCTGCTGCTCATCAGTAATATCAAGTTGGGATTTATCCAATGCACAGATTTCAAAAAAAGGCTCAGTCTCAGCTAAACGTGTAAGAGCCGTACCCACCTGTCCCTGAGCACCTGTCACTAGCAATTTCATTGGTTTGAGCAATAATTCAAGATCCATCAGCAATACATCTTCTATTCGTACGGGTCACACACAATAATCTGAAGAACAAATCTGTACACCGCATAAAATTATTCCGATAAAAACATAAGGTACCAATTAAAAAAATATACCCTAATCTACACATTAGACCAGTGAAATTTTCGGCTATTACCGATATAGATCGCGCTAAAGCCAACTTGGTTCACGCTTTACATTCAACAAGGTCTAAAAGAGTTATCCACAAAAATAAAAAAACCCGCTTTTCGGCGGGTTCTATTATTCTAACTTAGAGATATAAGTTAGAACGGAATATCGTCATCAAAATCATCAAAACCCGGAGCCGCCTGCGGTGCTGGAGCTTGCTGCTGCGGTGCAGGTGCTGCAGGACGCTGCTGCGCTTGAGGCGCTGGCGCAGCCTGCTGTGGCGCTGCGGCATATTGCTGTTTAGGAGCCGCTTGCTGTGCCGGCGCGGCTTGCTGCTGTGGTGCATAACCGCCTTGTTGAGGCTGCTGGTAACCACCTTCATTTCCACCACGGCTATCAAGCAACTGCATCTCACTCGCTACAATTTCAGTCGTGTAGCGATCGGCACCACTTTGATCCTGCCATTTGCGTGTACGTAATGCGCCTTCGACATAGACTTTGCCGCCCTTACGCATATACTCACCCGCAATCTCTGCTAGGCGATTAAAAAATACAACACGGTGCCACTCTGTGCGCTCCTGCTGCTGACCTGTTTGCTTATCTTTCCACGACTCAGATGTCGCGATTGTTACGTTAGTCACAGCATTGCCATTTGGCATATAACGTACTTCTGGATCTCCACCCAGATTACCAACCAGAATTACTTTGTTAACACCACGTGCCATTTTTCTCTCCAAAATCTTTGTTCGCGTTAGATGCTAAAATCCACGCTTATAGCTGTAAAGCTTACCATGCGATCACTCAGACTCCCATAGCTTAACGCATTCATAATTTGATCAACACGACTAAGTGAAAGATAGCACTTCAGAGTAAGCAAAAAGTCTTTATAATGATCGGTTGGGTCGTTTATTACACTTACATACAACATATGAACATTGGCCCACTAGAAGAGATGATACCGAGCCCTAATGGCTCAACGATAGCCGTTTATATCAATGCTATCCTTTCACTGAATGCAAACAGGCATATACATGGATAAGATACTGGTCCGGGGTGCTCGCACCCACAACCTGAAAGATGTTGATCTAGAGATTCCTCGCGACAAACTTATTGTTATCACAGGATTGTCAGGTTCCGGAAAGTCATCGCTCGCATTCGATACCCTTTATGCAGAAGGGCAAAGGCGGTACGTAGAGTCGCTGTCTACCTATGCTCGCCAATTTTTATCCATGATGGAAAAACCTGATGTCGATCATATAGAAGGGCTCTCGCCAGCCATCTCTATTGAACAGAAATCAACCTCACACAACCCTCGGTCGACTGTCGGCACCATTACAGAGATATACGATTACCTACGACTTCTGTTTGCCCGTGCAGGGGAACCGCGATGCCCGGATCATGATCTTCCTCTTGCAGCCCAAACCATTAGCCAGATGGTTGACCAGGTACTGGAGTTGGGAGAAGGCAGTAAGCTGATGTTGCTTGCTCCTGTGGCACAAGGCAAAAAAGGTGAGCACTTACATACACTGAGCAACCTAAGAGCTGAAGGCTTTATCCGCGCACGCATAGACGGCATAGTGGTTGACTTAGATTCAGCACCTGAACTCGACAAAAACAAAAAGCATGATATTGAAGTGGTCATTGACCGCTTTAAAGTCCGTCCAGATCTACAAACCCGGTTATCAGAATCATTTGAAACGGCTCTGAACTTAACCGATGGAATAGCTAAAGTGGCCTATATGGACAGCGATAGCCCAGAGTTAATATTCTCTGCGCGTTTCGCCTGCCCAACCTGTGGTCATAGCATTCAAGAGCTCGAACCAAGACTGTTCTCTTTTAACAATCCACACGGTGCTTGTCCAAGCTGTGATGGTTTAGGCGTTAAACAATATTTTGATAAGAGCAAAGTCGTACACGACAACAGTTTGACCCTATCAGAAGGTGCGATCAGAGGCTGGGACCGTAGAAGCTTATACTACTTTCAACAGCTTAAAGCCGTAGCAGAACAATATGGTTTTGATATGGAGACCCCTTTTAGGGACTTAAGCCCTGAGCAACAGGGGCTGATTTTAGAAGGTACCGGAAGTGAAACGGTCACGTTTAGGTATCTTAATGATCGCGGCGATATTATTAACAAAGCACACCCCTTTGAAGGTGTTCTTAACAACCTACAAAGACGCTACAAAGAGACTGAATCAGATACCGTTCGAGAGGATTTAGCTAAGTACCTCAATATGCAGCCTTGCTCATCTTGTGGTGGTAGCCGACTTCGTAGAGATGCACGCCATGTATTTATAGACGAGCATACCCTTCCTCAGATCGTGACTCGCCCTATTGGAGATAGCCTAGATTATTTTAATCAACTTGAATTAACAGGTAAGCAAGGCGAAATTGCAGACAAAATTCTTAAGGAGATCCGAGAGCGTCTCAGCTTTTTAGTTAATGTAGGACTCGAATACCTTTCATTAGACCGAAATGCAGATACGTTGTCTGGGGGTGAAGCGCAACGTATTCGCCTTGCAAGTCAAATTGGCGCCGGTCTTGTTGGCGTTATGTACATTCTTGACGAACCCTCAATAGGTCTACATCAACGGGATAATGAGCGCCTTTTAAAAACTCTGGTTCATCTTCGAGATCTGGGCAATACAGTGATTGTGGTAGAACATGATGAAGACGCAATTAGGTTAGCTGACTATGTTATCGACATCGGTCCTGGAGCGGGTGTACACGGTGGCGAAGTGATTGCTCAGGGCACTCCGGACGAAGTGATGAACAACCCGGCCTCGATTACAGGCCAGTACCTTACGGGCGTGAAAGAGATCGCTATTCCGACAAAAAGGCATCAAGCTGATTCAAGTAAACAGCTGTGCCTTAATGGAGCGAGCGGAAACAACCTCAATGACGTCGACCTTAAAATACCTGTTGGTCTGCTAACCTGCGTGACAGGGGTCTCAGGCTCGGGGAAATCCACACTAATTAACGGTACTCTTTACCCTATTGCAGCAACAGAGTTAAACAACGCCACGACGCTAGATGCAGCACCACACAAATCGGTAGAAGGTATTAAGCATTTCGATAAAGTAATCGATATTGACCAAAGCCCTATCGGACGCACACCTAGATCTAATCCCGCTACTTACACAGGCATTTTCACACCGGTACGTGAACTGTTTGCAGGAACACAAGAAGCCCGTTCTCGCGGATACAAGCCCGGAAGGTTCAGCTTTAACGTCAAAGGCGGTCGCTGTGAGGCGTGCCAAGGGGATGGCGTGATCAAAGTGGAGATGCACTTCCTGCCTGATATATATGTGCCTTGTGATGTCTGTAAAGGGAAGCGTTATAACCGTGAAACTCTGGAGATAAAGTATAAGGGCAAGAACATCCATGAAGTACTGGATCAAACAGTAGAGGATGCCCGCGTTTTCTTTGATGCAATCCCTGCGCTAGCAAGAAGATTACAAACACTGATGGATGTAGGCTTATCCTATATACGTCTCGGACAAGCGGCAACAACCTTATCCGGCGGTGAAGCCCAGCGAGTGAAGTTAGCCAAAGAACTATCCAAGCGCGATACAGGTAAAACCCTATACATCTTAGATGAGCCAACCACCGGCCTGCATTTCTATGATATTCAGCAATTACTCAATGTCCTATACCGTCTACGAGACCATGGAAATACCATTGTAGTGATTGAGCATAATCTGGATGTTATCAAGACTGCAGACTGGATAGTCGACCTTGGGCCTGAAGGCGGCGTTAAAGGCGGAATGATAATCGCAGAAGGGACCCCAGAAGAAATCGCATTAAACCCAGCATCTCATACAGGAAGATTTTTGAAACCTATGTTAGACCCGCGATAGCGGATTATCAGGGACTAAAAGCAGGTAAACTAAAAGCAGAAGAACTAAAGCTTTAAGTTTAATGACTCCACTTAATGCCAGTTTTAACAACTTTCGGTGGAGTTCCTGCAATAATAGTGGATCGCTGACCAAACGAGCGCGTAAGCGTAGTATTTGCAGCAATAATACAACCATCTGCTATGGTTGAATTTTTAAGCACAAAGCACCTTGCGCCAAGCCAAACATTACTCCCAATCATTACCTTAATATCCTTATTAATCTGATTATCGTCAGCATCAAAAATTTGATGCTGATCTGTATCCATGACAATAGACTCCCATGCGAACATACAGTTGTCCCCGATTATCATCTCCTTTTCACAGATAATTGTATTATCACCCGTAGTAATCAAATTCTCCCCAAGTGAAAGTTTACCCGTAACAATTAACCGAGAGCCTTTACCGATTTTAACCTTTCCCTCTATGTTTACCTCACCATCAATGTGCAAGATAGAACGATGATATCGATAATCGATCATATCTGCTCCCGTAAAACCTATTCGTACGATTCCAGTCTTAACCTTGCTGAGATTAACTTTACCCCGCAGAGAGACAAGCTTGGTTTTATTAGAAACAATGATAGGAAGCTTAACTGCTTGACCTAAAGGCAACAGACGTAGATTTACATAAATGCTTTTAGGTAGCGCAAGAACATATCGAAGCAATTTAACAATTTTGTCAGTATTCATAGATCATCAGTAATGTTATTTACGGGTAGGAGCGTGTAATGCATTTATTACACAATCTGTAAAATTGAGCAATGAATAGGTAAGAAGATCAGCCATTGCAGTAATTCTTATAATTGTGAACAGTGAAATTTAGGCAATAAAAAACCCGGCACTAGGCCGGGTTTTTTAAGATCAAGAAACCTTAATCTTATGCTTCGTCAGCAGCTTCAGCAGCTGGACGATCAACTAGCTCAACATAAGCCATAGGCGCATTATCACCAGGGCGGAAACCGCACTTTAGAATGCGAACATAACCACCAGGACGAGCGTTATAACGCGGACCTAGTTCGTTGAACAGTTTACCAACAGCTACTTTGCTGCCAGTGCGTGCGAATGCCAAACGGCGGTTCGCTACAGTGTCGTTTTTAGCCAAAGTAATCAGTGGCTCAGCATAGCCGCGCAGTTCTTTTGCTTTAGGCAGAGTTGTACGAATCAACTCATGCTCAAACAAAGAAACTGACATGTTTTTAAACATGGCTTTGCGGTGCGCACTGGTACGGCTTAATTTACGACCAGATTTACGATGACGCATGATAAATACCTACCAAACTAGTCAGTTTAATCGCTGAATCAGGAAGCGACTTTATCGTCATTCTTAAGGCTAGCCGGTGGCCAGTTCTCAAGACGCATACCCAGAGACAAGCCCTTCGATGCTAAAACGTCTTTAATTTCTGTCAGCGACTTCTTACCTAAATTCGGAGTCTTCAACAGCTCAACTTCTGTACGCTGAATCAGATCACCAATATAGTAGATCTGTTCTGCTTTCAGACAGTTGGCGGAACGTACAGTCAACTCCAGATCATCTACTGGACGAAGAAGAATCGGATCAATTTCCGGCTCTTCTGGAACGTCTTTAGCTTGATCAGCACCGTCTTCCAGGTCAACAAATACAATGAGTTGTTGCTGTAAGATAGTCGCTGCACGACGGATAGCTTCTTCTGGATCGATCGTACCGTTAGATTCGATATCGATAACCAGTTTATCTAAGTCCGTACGTTGCTCAACACGCGCGCTTTCTACAACGTAGGAAACACGGCGCACTGGGCTGAATGTAGCGTCTAACTGTAGACGACCGATTGCACGAGTCTCTTCTTCATCAGAAACACGCAAGTCAGCTGGAACGTAGCCACGGCCACGACCAATTGTCAGTTGCATGTTAAGACTCGCACCTTCATTTAGGTGAGCAATCACGTGGTCCGGATTAGCAATTTCAACATCCTGATTCAGTTGAATATCACCAGCAGTCACAGGACCCGCTTCAGATTTGCTCAGAGTCAAGGTCACTTCGTCGTTGTTATGCAACAACACAGAGACCCCTTTAAGGTTCAGGAGGATTTCAATCACATCTTCCTGAACACCTTCAATTGTGCTGTACTCATGCAAAACGCCATCAATCTCAACTTCTGTTACGGCACAACCCGGCATAGAAGATAAAAGAATTCGACGTAATGCACTGCCCAGCGTATGGCCAAATCCACGCTCAAGTGGCTCAAGAGTCACCTTAGCACGCGTTTTGCTGATTTCTTGTACGTCAATATGACGTGGACTTAGAAACTCATTTACCGAACGCTGCATATTTCCACCAAATTAAAGTTAAAATTACTTCGAGTACAGCTCAACAATCAGCTGCTCGTTGATATCAGCAGATAGATCAGAACGCTCCGGAGTAGACTTGTAAGTCCCTTCCAGTTTAGCAGCGTCAACTTCTACCCACTCAATAGCTGTACGCTGTCCAGCAATCTCTAGTGCATTTTTAATACGCAACTGAGCCTTTGCCTTTTCACGAACGGCTACTACATCGCCTGCTTTAACCTGGTATGAAGCAATGTTCACAACCTGGCCGTTAACAGTGATCGAGCGGTGAGAAACGATCTGACGAGATTCAGCGCGAGTAGCACCAAAACCCATACGATATACAACGTTGTCCAAACGGCCTTCCAACAGCTGCAACAAGTTTTCACCTGTAGCACCGTTGCGACGAGCCGCTTCTTTATAATAACTACGGAACTGTCGTTCCAGTACGCCGTACATACGACGAACTTTCTGTTTTTCACGTAACTGCAGGCCGTAGTCGGATAAACGACCACGACGAGCGCCGTGAACACCAGGGACAGTCTCAGCTTTACACTTGCTGTCCAGTGCACGAACACCGCTCTTTAAGAAAAGGTCTGTGCCTTCTCTACGAGACAGTTTGCACTTAGGTCCAAGATAACGAGCCATAATACCGTCTCCAGGTTAAACGCGACGTTTCTTCGGAGGACGACAACCATTGTGTGGAATTGGCGTCACATCCGTAATATTTGCGATTTTATAACCGCATGAATTCAGTGCACGCACTGCAGATTCACGTCCAGGTCCAGGACCCTTCACAAATACGTCGAGGTTTTTCAGGCCATACTCAAGTGCAGCCTGTCCAGCGCGCTCAGCAGCAACCTGAGCAGCGAATGGGGTACTCTTACGAGAACCGCGGAAGCCGGAGCCACCTGCAGTTGCCCAAGAAAGAGCATTACCCTGGCGATCAGTAATAGTAATGATCGTGTTGTTAAAAGAAGCATGAATATGGGCGAACCCATCCGCAATCTGCTTCTTCACTTTTTTGCGTGTGCGATTACCTGGCTTTGCCATATTGGGAATTCCTATCGCTTACCACTTATTTACGGATCGGCTTACGCGGGCCTTTTCGAGTACGCGCGTTAGTCTTACTACGCTGACCGCGAACCGGAAGGTTACGACGGTGGCGAATCCCACGGAAACAACCAAGATCCATCAATCGCTTGATGCTCATGGATACTTCACGACGAAGATCGCCTTCAACAGTCAACTTAGCAACTTCTCCACGAATGACGTCCAATTGTTCATCGGACAAATCAGAAATCTTAGAAGTCGGTGTAACACCGGAAGCTTCTAAAATACTGGTGGCAGTCGTGCGGCCAATACCGTAAATGTAAGTCAGAGAAATTACCGCATGCTTATTGTCAGGAATGTTGACGCCAGCTATACGGGCCATTCTATTACTCCGTTAAAAAAAGGCGTATGTATTTATTTACATACACCAGTAAAATATATGTTCTGTACGCAGAAGGCGCGCAATATTACACACTGATTAATAATAAATCAAGTATAAAACGCCTTCTACGCCTAAATCAGCGGTTAAAAATTAACCCTGACGCTGTTTGTGACGCGGCTCTACTTTACAGATCACGCGAACTGAACCGTTACGACGAACGATTTTGCAGTTACGACAGATCTTCTTAACAGATGCACGTACTTTCATGATCTACTCCAGTTGTGGCACTTAGCGCAATTAACGTGCGCTGCCACCTTTGAGATTAGATTTCTTCATCAGGGATTCGTACTGATGAGACATCAGATGAGATTGAACCTGCGCCATAAAATCCATCACGACAACTACGACGATCAAGAGCGAGGTACCACCGAAATAAAACGGCACATTAGCAGCTACTACAAGGAACTGAGGCATCAGAGATACAGCAGTAATGTATAGAGCGCCAAACAATGTCAATCTTCCCAGCACAGTATCTATATACCGCGCTGACTGGTCACCTGGACGAATTCCCGGAATAAAAGCACCTGATTTCTTCAGGTTATCTGCTACGTCCTTAGGATTGAATACAATCGCTGTATAGAAATAGCAGAAAAATATAATTGCAACCGAGAACAGCAAAATATAAAGCGGCTGACCTGGGCCAAGCGCTAAAGCAACATTTTGCAGCCAATCCATGCCTTCTGTTTGACCAAACCATTGGCCCATAGACGCAGGGAAAAGCAATATGCTCGAGGCAAAAATCGGCGGAATCACACCAGCCATATTAACCTTAAGAGGCAAATGACTAGACTGAGCCGCAAATACACGGTTACCTTGCTGTCGTTTCGCATAGTTAATGGTAATACGGCGTTGACCGCGCTCCATAAACACAACGAAACCGACCGTAGCAACCGCCATAAAAGCGATAGCAAGCAGCGCAAGGATGTTTAAATCACCTTGACGCGCTGCTTCAAAGGCCTGACCGATTGCACTAGGCAAACCAGCCACAATACCAGCAAAGATCAGAATAGAGATACCGTTACCGATACCGCGCTCTGTTACCTGCTCACCTAGCCACATCAAGAAGACAGCACCTGCCACAAGCGTAACAACAGCAACAAAATAGAAGCTAATATCTGCCGTGAAGGAGATTCCCTGATTGGCAAGCCCTACGGCCATACCGAATGCTTGAACGGTTGCAAGTATCACAGTTCCGTAGCGGGTATACTGGTTAATCTTACGACGCCCAGCCTCTCCGTCTTTCTTCAACTGAGCAAGAGTTGGGCTTACCACCGTCATCAACTGCATAATAATAGATGCAGAGATATACGGCATAATACCTAACGCCAAGATACTCATTCTCTCCAATGCACCACCGGAGAACATGTTAAAGAGACTCAGGATAGTGCCCTGATTCTGATCAAATAATGCGGCTAGACGATCAGGGTTGATACCAGGTACCGGAATATGAGCTCCGATACGGTATACAATGATCGCAATCAAAACGAATAGTAGACGAGACTTAAGCTCACCTAGTCCATTTTGTGCTCCAGCCGGTATTGGTCCTTTTTTAGCCATTTACGCCTCGACTTTACCGCCAGCAGCTTCGATAGCAGCCTGTGCACCTTTAGTCACTTTAAGACCTTTAACGGTGACAGCCTTAGTGATCTCACCAGACAGAATCACTTTGGCAGTTTTAATTTCCTGCTTGATGATATCTGCAGCTTTCAAAGCTTCAAGATCAATTACTTCTGACTCGATTTTCGCAAGTTCACCAAGACGAATCTCAGTAACATAACGAGCAATACGAGAAGTAAAACCAAACTTAGGCAGACGACGCTGCAAAGGCATCTGACCGCCTTCAAAACCTGGTTTTACTGATCCGCCAGAGCGGGATTTCTGACCTTTGTGACCGCGGCCACAAGTCTTACCCAGGCCAGAACCGATACCACGACCAACACGCTTAGGTGCTTTACGTGAACCGTCTGCTGGGCTTAGAGTGTTCAGACGCATGTTGTGAACTCCCTTATTAGTCTTCTACACGAACCATGTAGTTAACTTTGTTTATCATGCCACGGACAGATGGAGTATCTTCTACTTCAACTGTGTGTCCAATACGGCGTAGACCAAGACCCTTAACGCACAATTTGTGGTTAGGAAGAGTACCGATAGGGCTACGTACCAATGTTACTTTTACAGTGTTAGCCATTTTCGATTACCCCAGAATGTCTTCTACGGACTTGCCACGCTTAGCTGCAACATCATCCGGAGATTTCATTGCAGATAGACCTTTAACAGTCGCACGAACAACGTTCACTGGATTAGTAGAGCCATAGCACTTAGCTAGTACGTTATGGACACCTGCCAATTCAAGAACTGCACGCATCGCACCACCGGCGATTACACCAGTACCCTGTGAAGCAGGCTGCATGTAAACTTTAGAAGCACCGTGACGTGCTTTGATTGGGTACTGCAACGTATCGCCGTTCAGTTCAACTGAAACCATGTTACGACGAGCTTGTTCCATTGCTTTTTGAATAGCAGCAGGAACTTCACGAGCTTTACCACGACCGAATCCTACACGACCTTTACCATCTCCAACTACTGTAAGAGCGGTAAAGCCGAAGATACGACCACCTTTAACTACTTTAGCGACGCGGTTAACCTGAACCAGCTTTTCCTGCAGATCGCCGTCTTTCTGATCATGATTTGACATATTCGATCCCTTTAGAATTCCAGGCCGCCTTCGCGGGCTGCATCAGCCAAAGCTTTAACACGACCGTGATACTGGTAACCAGAACGGTCGAATGCTACTTCAGATACACCAGCTTCTTTAGCACGCTGTGCAATCAAAGTACCAACCTTTTCAGCAGCAGATACGTTACCGCCTGTTGACTCGCGTAGATCTTTTTCTACAGTTGATGCAGCCGCTAGGACCTGTCCACCATCTGCAGAGATAACCTGAGCGTAGATATGACGCGGTGTGCGTGTAACGCACAGACGTGTTGCACCTAACTCACGCATTTTGCAACGGGAGCGGCGAGCACGACGAATACGAGATTGTTTCTTAGTGTTCATAACCCTGCCCTATTTACTTTTTCTTCGCTTCTTTACGGCGAACATACTCATCAGCATAACGAACACCCTTACCTTTATAAGGCTCTGGTGGACGGAACGCGCGAATTTCAGCTGCTACCTGTCCTAGAGTTTGCTTGTCAGCACCTGACAAGATAACTGTAGTTACGTTAGGAGTCTCAGCAGAAATACCTTCTGGTAGTTCGTAATCGATTGGGTGTGAGAAACCAAGACTTAGGTTAAGCACTTTGCCTTTAGCAGCAGCACGATAACCAACACCTTGTAGCTCAAGAGTTTTCTTGAAGCCTTCGGACACGCCAATAACCATGTTATTAACAAGTGAGCGAGTAGTACCAGACAGAGCAAGAGACAGCTTAGAGTTTTCTAGGGGAGCAAACTTCACACCGTCTTCTTCAAGAACAACGGATACTGAAGAATGTGCGTCCATAGAAAGCTGGCCATTCTTACCTTTAACATTAACGGACTGACCGTCAATCTTAACTTCAACACCTGCAGGTACAACTACGGGGCTTTTCGCAATACGTGACATTGAAATACCTCTTAGAATACCGTGCAGATTACTTCGCCACCAACACCAGCACTACGTGCTGCGCGGTCAGCCATTACACCTTTGCTTGTAGAGATAATCGCTACGCCAAGGCCATTTGATACTTGTGGCAACTCGTTTGCGTTCTTGTAGATACGCAAACCTGGACGACTAACGCGTTTTATCTCTTCAATAACCGGCTTTCCTTCAAAGTATTTTAGCTCGATGTTCAGAACTGGTTTTACATCGCCTTCAACTGAGTATTCAGTGATGTAACCTTCGTCCTTAAGAACTTCAGCAATTGATACTTTTACTTTGGAAGACGGCATGGATACGGCCTGCTTTTCAGCCATATGACCATTACGAATACGAGTAAACATATCCGCTAGAGTATCTTGCATGCTCATGCATTTACTTCCTCATTGTGCAGCACAATGCGGTACCCCAAAAGGGCCAGACCATCGTGCTTACCATTTTACTAACTGGATATTACCAGCTAGCCTTTTTCAGACCCGGAACATCACCGCGCATTGCTGCTTCACGTAACTTGTTACGGCTAAGACCGAACTTACGGTAAACACCGTGTGGACGACCTGTAACCTGACAACGATTACGCTGACGAGACTTGCTGGAATCGCGTGGTAGCTTCTGAAGAGCCATCGCCGCATCCCAGATCTCATCTTCAGATGAGTTAGGGCTACTAATAATTGCTTTTAGTTCAGCACGCTTTACAGCGAACTTAGCAACTAACTTTGCACGTTTATCTTCGCGTGCCTTCATAGATTCTTTAGCCATGATGTTTGCCTATCACTTACGGAATGGGAAGTTAAGGGCAGTCAACAGAGCGCGACCCTCATCATTATTCTGAGCAGTCGTCGTGATAGTAATATCCATACCACGCATTTTATCTACCTTATCGAATTCGATTTCAGGGAAGATAATCTGCTCTTTAACACCCATGCTGTAGTTGCCACGACCATCAAATGATTTTGGGTTCAGGCCACGGAAGTCACGAACACGTGGGATAGAAATATCTACCAAACGATCAAGGAATTCCCACATACGCTCACCGCGTAGAGTAACCTTACAGCCAATCGGCCAACCTTCACGAACTTTGAAGCCCGCGATAGATTTACGTGCCAGACAAACAACAGGTTTCTGACCTGCAATTGCAGTCATATCTGCAACAGCATTTTCTAGCTGTTTCTTGTCGCCAAGAGCTTCACCAACACCCATATTAAGAGTGATTTTAGTCAAACGTGGAACAGCCATAACGTTAGGGCAGTTCAGCTCATCTTTAAGCTGCTGCTTAACGGAATCGTTATAAAGCGCTTTTAATCTAGACATGATATCAGCTCCCCTTATCCGCCAATGATTTCGCCGGTAGACTTGAAGATGCGAGATTTAGTGCCGTCTTCAAGAATTTTGAAGCCTACACGATCGCCCTTACCAGTCTGCGGGTTGAAGATAGCTACATTAGAAACAGCAATAGCCGCTTCTTTTTCAACGATGCCACCGGCCTTGCCCAACATTGGGTTTGGCTTAGTGTGCTTCTTCACCATGTTGATACCAGAAACGATCAAACGATCGTCCAGAACACGCATGACACTGCCACGCTTGCCCTTATCTTTTCCTGCGATGACAATTACTTCATCGTCACGTTTAATTTTGCGCATAATTTACCTATATCGCTTCCTGCTACCCTCTCATGCTCAAAAACGCCAACACTTTACAGTGTTAGCGTTTTTACATAAACCGAACATAAATGTTCGATCTTTATAGCACTTCAGGCGCCAGGGAAATGATTTTCATGAACTTCTCACTGCGAAGTTCACGCGTCACTGGGCCAAAGATACGAGTACCGATAGGCGCGTCGCTTGCGTTCAATAAAACCGCTGAGTTTGTGTCAAAGCGGATTACTGAGCCATCAGAACGACGAACACCTTTACGGGTACGTACCACTACGGCGTTAAGTACTTGGCCTTTCTTCACCTTACCGCGAGGAATCGCTTCTTTAACAGTGACTTTAATAATGTCACCTACAGAAGCGTAGCGGCGGTGTGAACCACCAAGGACCTTAATACACTGTACTCGCTTAGCACCGCTGTTATCAGCGACATCAAGCATAGATTCAGTTTGAATCATGGTCTACTCCATAAACATTTAGAGGGCCGCCCGATAATCGGACGGACCGGCTAATGGAGCAAAGGCGCAATAGTTTACACCTTTGCTGCACGCTCTTCAATACGAACAAGCGCCCAAGATTTATTCTTGGACAGAGGACGAGTTTCAGCGATGGTAACTAGGTCACCTTGCTGGCACTCATTTTTCTCATCGTGAGCATGCAGTTTAGAAGAGCGCTTCATGAATTTTCCGTAGATCGGATGCTTCTCTTTACGCTCAACTAGAACTGTGATGGTTTTATCCATCTTGTCGCTTACAACGCGACCAGTAACAGTTCGAGTACGTTTTTCGGCGCTCATACTTAGTTACCTGCCTTTTCGTTGAGTATTGTCTTCACACGAGCAATGTCACGACGAACCTGACCTAACAGGTGGTTCTGTGCTAGCTGACCAGTAGTCTTCTGCATGCGCAGATTAAACTGCTCTTTTAGAAGACCCAATAGCTCCTGCTGAAGCTCATCAACGGACTTTTCACGTAGTTCAATTGCTTTCATTACATCACCGTCCGCTTAACAATGGTTGTAGCAACAGGCAATTTAGCAGCAGCAAGCGTGAATGCTTCAGAAGCTAGCTCTTCAGGTACACCGCTCATTTCGAACAGAACCTTACCAGGCTTAATCTGAGCAACCCAATACTCAACTGCACCCTTACCTTTACCCATACGTACTTCAAGCGGTTTCTTAGAGATTGGCTTATCTGGGAAAACACGAATCCAGATTTTACCACCACGCTTAACGTGACGTGTCATGGTACGACGCGCTGCTTCGATCTGACGTGCAGTGATACGACCACGACCGGTCGCTTTCAGTGCAAATTCACCAAAACTTACAGTGCTACCGCGTTGTGCTAGGCCGCGGTTGCGACCTTTCATCATTTTGCGGAACTTAAGACGTTTAGGTTGTAGCATCGGCGTCTACCTCACTTACCTTTCTTCTTAGGCGCATTTTTCTCAGCACGCACCTGTTCGATGCCACCAAGAACTTCACCCTTGAAGATCCAGACTTTAACGCCGATCACACCGTATGTAGTGTGCGCTTCGTAAGTTGCGTAATCGATATCAGCACGTAATGTGTGCAATGGCACACGGCCTTCACGATACCACTCACTACGAGCAATCTCGGCACCACCTAGACGACCACCCAGCTGAATCTTGATACCCTTGGCACCAAGACGCATTGCGTTTTGTACTGCGCGCTTCATAGCACGACGGAACATAACACGACGCTCTAGCTGACTAGCAACACCTTGGGCTACCAAGCGTGCGTCTAGCTCTGGCTTACGAATTTCTTCAATGTTGATGTGAACTGGAACACCCATCATCTCTGATACAGTGTTACGTAGTTTCTCAACATCTTCGCCTTTTTTACCAATCACGATGCCTGGACGGGCAGTGTGGATGGTAATTTTAGCATTCTGTGCAGGACGCTCGATCTCGATGCGGCTAACAGATGCTTTTACAAGCTGCTTGTCTAGGTACTCACGTACTTCTAGATCATTTAGCAACTTGCTTGCGTACTCGGACTTGTCTGCATACCACACAGAAGTGTGATCTTTAACAATACCGAGACGAATACCGGTCGGATGTACTTTCTGACCCATAACGAACTCTCCTAGCTGTCAGCTTAGTCGGCCACTTTTACAGTGATGTGGCAGGAGCGCTTCAAAATTCTATCAGCACGACCTTTCGCACGCGGCTTAATACGCTTCATCGTCATTGCTTCATCAACAAAAACCGTAGAAACGTGTAGCTCATCAATATCTGCACCATCGTTATGCTCTGCGTTAGCAATAGCTGACTCTAATACTTTCTTGACAAGATCCGCACCTTTTTTTGGACTAAACGCCAGGATGTTCAGAGCTTCACCGACAGATTTACCACGGATCTGGTCACAAACCAGTCTCGCTTTCTGTGCAGAGATGCGGGCGCCCATGTGCTTAGCGGCAACTTCCATCATCTAACTCCTTATCGCTTGGCTTTTTTGTCTACTACGTGTCCACGGTATGTACGTGTCACGGCAAACTCGCCCAATTTATGACCAACCATGTCTTCGGTAACAAATACCGGAACATGCTGACGGCCGTTGTGTACTGCAATTGTAAGACCTACGAAATTCGGAAAAATCGTAGAACGACGTGACCAAGTTTTAATCGGACGACGCTCGTTGCTGTCAATCGCAGCTTCTACCTTTTTCAACAAGTGAAGGTCGATAAATGGACCTTTCTTAAGTGAACGTGGCACAGCTGTATCCTCTTACTTAGCGTTACGACGGCGTACAATTAACTTATCAGTACGCTTGTTCTTACGAGTTTTATAACCCTTAGTCGGAAGACCCCATGGAGAAACCGGATGACGGCCACCAGAAGTACGACCTTCACCACCACCATGTGGGTGATCAACTGGGTTCATCGCAACACCACGTACAGTAGGTCGAACACCACGCCAGCGCGTAGCACCAGCTTTACCCAGCTGACGCAAGGAGTGTTCACTGTTGCTCACTTCACCCAGAGTAGCGCGACATTCAACAAGAACTTTACGCATCTCGCCTGAACGCAGACGTAGAGTTGCGTAAGCACCTTCACGTGCTACCAACTGTGCAGATGTACCCGCAGAACGAGCAATCTGAGCACCTTTACCAGGCTTCAACTCAACGCAATGGATTACAGAACCGACTGGTACGTTGCGAATCGGCATAGTATTACCAGGCTTAATTTCTACTGAGTCACCAGAAATAATCTGTGTGCCCGCAGAAACGCCTTTAGGTGCGATGATGTAACGACGCTCACCGTCTGCATATACAACAAGTGCGATATGCGCGGAACGGTTAGGATCATATTCCAAGCGTTCAACTGTCGCTGGAATACCGTCTTTGTTACGACGGAAATCTATTACACGGTACTGCTGCTTGTGCCCACCGCCAACATGACGAGTAGTGATGCGACCATGATGGTTACGACCACCACTTTTGCTCTTCTTCTCAACAAGAGGCGCGTAAGGCTTGCCCTTGTGTAGCTCAGAGTTAGTCACTGTCACTACATGACGGCGTCCAGCAGAGGTCGGCTTAGTTTTAGTCACTGCCATTGTATAAACCCTCTATTACTCGCCACCCAAGAAATCAATCTCAGAGCCATCAGCCAGTGCAACATATGCTTTACGCACATCGCTACGCTTGCCTAGACCACGCTGTGTACGCTTGGTCTTGCCCTTAGCATTAAGAACGTTCACGCCTTTAACTTTGACGTTAAACAATTCTTCAACTGCTGTCTTGATTTCCGGTTTAGTAGCGTCTTTTGCTACACGAAAAACAACCTGCTGAGAACCATCAGCTACGATAGTAGCTTTCTCGGAGATGTGCGGACCCAGCAGCACTTGATAAATGCGTTCCTGTTTCATGCCAACTTCTCCTCGATTTTCTTCAGAGCAGCAACAGTAACTAGAACCTTATCGAAGCCAACCAGTGAAACTGGATCAACTCCTGCAGCATCACGTACGTCCACATGTGGAACGTTGCGTGCAGCAAGGAACAAGTTCTGCTCTACTTCTTCAGTAACCAGCAGCGCGTTAGTCAGCTCAAGCTCATTCAGCTTAGCTACAAACTGTTTTGTTTTTGGAGATTCCATAGCGAAATCTTCAACTACAACCAGGCGATCCTGACGAACCAACTCAGAGAAGATGCAACGCAAAGCTGCGCGGTACATTTTCTTGTTAACTTTCTGAGAATGGTCGCGAGGCTGTGCAGCAAAAGTAACACCACCGGCACGCCATATTGGAGAACGACTTGTTCCCGCACGCGCACGGCCAGTACCTTTCTGACGCCATGGTTTAGCACCTCCACCAGAAACCGCAGAACGGTTTTTCTGTGCTTTAGTACCTTGACGACCGCCAGCCATATAAGCAGTAACTACTTGATGGACTAGCGTTTCGTTGAATTCTTTACCAAAAGCAAGTTCGGAAACTTCCACCGAACCTTTAGCTCCAGCTAAATTCAGATTCATTTCAAACCCCCTAGGCGCCAGCTTTAACAGCTAGTTTAACGATTACGTCACCGCCAGTTGCGCCTGGAACAGCACCCTTGATCAATAACAGGTTACGTTCAGCATCAACACGCACGACTTCAAGAGTTTGAACAGTTACCTGAACATTACCCATCTGCCCTGCCATCTTTTTGCCTTTCCAAACACGACCAGGAGTTTGACATTGACCGATTGAACCCGGAGCACGATGAGAAAGAGAGTTACCATGAGTCGCATCTTGCATAGCAAAGTTCCAGCGCTTAACACCGCCCTGAAAGCCTTTACCTTTAGATTGACCAGTTACATCTACTTTCTGACCAGCTTCGAAGCGCGCAACAGTCAGCTCATCACCAACGTTGACTTCGTCGCCACCCGACAGGCGGAACTCCCATAAACCGCGACCAGCTTCTACACCAGCTTTTGCGAAGTTACCAGCTTCTGGCTTAGAAAGGGTATTAGCCTTTTTAGAACCAGTAGTAACCTGCACTGCTGCATAGCCGTCAGTTTCTTCTGTTTTAACAGAAGTAACGCGGTTCGGTTCCACTTCGATGACGGTGACTGGCACGGATACGCCGTCTTCAGTGAAGACGCGAGTCATACCCGCTTTACGTCCGATTAAACCTACAGACATTTTTTAAAACCTCTTGCCAGTTGTGTACGGGGCTGTTACCCACTACGGCTGCCCTTCCCAGAGCATTCCACACTAAATAAGCGCTTCATTAATTAATATTAATTCTGCGCAGTTGCCTTTAGCCAAGGCTGATCTGCACTTCAACACCCGCAGCTAGATCTAGTTTCATTAGAGCATCAACTGTTTTTTCAGTTGGCTCAACGATGTCTAGAACACGCTTATGAGTACGGATTTCATACTGATCACGTGCATCTTTATTCACGTGAGGAGAAACCAGAACTGTAAAACGTTCTTTGCGAGTAGGAAGTGGGATCGGACCACGTACTTGAGCGCCAGTTCTCTTTGCAGTATCTACGATTTCCTGCGCAGAAGAGTCGATCAAGCGATGATCAAAGGCTTTCAGACGAATACGAATTTTCTGATTCTGCATTTCGATCACACATTTCCAAAAAATTTTATTAACGGCACAATGCCGACCTCCCCCTACATTAAGGGGGACGCAAATTCTACTGGCACACAACCCTCAGGTCAACACCAGATTGACAATTTTGCTCAATTATCAGTCAACACCCTGCCAACCAAACTCTAAAAACTAAAAAGCCCTCACACAGGAGGGCTTTTTATTATTGCTGAGTATTACTCAACAATTTTAGATACAACGCCAGCACCTACTGTACGACCGCCTTCACG
>CERC01001329.1_pt1 | contig 23948 bp, 20 predicted proteins | sample 530921 | NCBI WGS metagenome assembly CERC01 (sample SAMEA2621099, study PRJEB7988) | marine metagenome | isolation source: saline water (ENVO:00002010), including
GAAACAGCTTATTGAAGCGGGTATTAATCTTGAACGTTTAAGCGTAAATCTATCATTCCGTCAGTTTAAAGATGACATGCTGGTCGATACGATTAAACGAATCATCAAACAAGAGGCTATAGATACTTCAGTTTTGGAGTTTGAGCTCACAGAATCTGCCCTTTTTAACGATGAAAACCATGTACGCGAGTGTTTAGACTCTTTAGCAGAAGAGGGAATAACCTTCTCGTTAGACGACTTTGGTACGGGCTACTCATCATTTGCGCTACTACATAAGCTGCCCATCAGCGCGTTAAAAGTAGACTGGTCCTTTGTCAGCCAAGTTCAAGAATCTTCGGAAGCCACTGAGATAGTTCGCTCAATTATCAGCCTTGCAAAGAATATGAAAATTGCCGTTGTTGCTGAAGGGGTAGAAACGCGCGAGCAACTCGACTTCCTAATCAAGCACGATTGCGACCAGATCCAAGGGTATTTTTATAGCCCTCCGGTCCCTTTCGAAGAGTTCAAAAGGATGTTGCCCAAATCATAGTCGCTCTATAGCCCCCCTGTTTCATACTAACTATTCATCAGATGTTCCCCTCTCATTTCAATATCTTTCTAGCAGATACCCGATAACTCAGTGCTTCCATCAAGTGTTTTCGCATCACCTGATCGGCGCCTTCAAGATCCGCGATCGTACGGGAAACCCGTAAAATACGATGATAAGCCCGTGCGGATAACTGCAACTTTTCCAGCGCACTCGCCAACATCTCCTTATCCGATTCATCAATGCGACACAGGGCCTCTAACTCCCGCCCTGCCAATAACTGATTCGGCTGTTTTTGCCGCTTTAACTGTCTTTCTCTAGCCTCCACGACTCGTTCCCTCACTTGCACACTGGCTTCAATACTATCGGGAAACCCCATTAACTCTTTTTGAGACAATGCCTGTACGCTTAGCTGAAGATCAATACGATCAAGCAGCGGGCCTGATACCCGTGATTGATAGCGCCTCACCTGATCAGGGCTGCAGCGACAGCGTTCAGTGCCATCTGCATAATAACCACAAGGACACGGGTTCATTGCCGTCACTAATTGAAATCTAGCGGGGAATACCGATTGTCTAGCCGCACGAGAGATGAGAATCTCACCCGATTCAATGGGCTCACGTAGCACCTCTAAAACCTTACGACTAAATTCAGGTAACTCATCAAGAAATAACACGCCTTGGTGGGCCAACGAGATCTCACCGGGCTTTGGATTGCCTCCCCCTCCGACCAGCGCCACAGAGGAAGCTGTATGATGGGGCGCTCTAAAAGGTCGCTGACAAAGAAGTTCACCGCTACTGCTCGTCTGTGCAATGGAATGAATGGCTGCAACTTGAAGACGCTCCTGTTCTGTCATCTCTGGTAGCAAACCGGGCAACCTATTCGCCAACATGCTTTTTCCGCTTCCCGGCGGCCCGACTAACAACAGGTTATGTGATCCAGCCGCAGCGATCTCCAACGCTCTTTTAGCTTGTAGCTGTCCTTTGACATCATTCAGATCAGGATAAATCTTGCTGGAAGCAAACGTTTGAGCGGATGCCTGCGCGGGTGAAATAGGCGTTTCTGACTTTAAATGAGCACACACATCAAGTAGATGTGATGCTGGAAAAATAGCTAACCCGGAGGCAAGTAAAGCATCCTCCGCATTTTTAGCTGGGAGTATTAAACCTCTCTTCACCTCACGGCAAGCTAAAGCGACCGGCAACACACCAAAAATAGGCCTTAACTCACCCGATAGCGCGAGCTCGCCCACCAACTCAACCGACTCTATCGCCTGACTTGGAAGCTGCCCACTCGCAACCAATATTCCGATCGCAACAGCAAGATCATAGCGACCGCCATCCTTAGGTAAGTCAGCTGGCGCGAGGTTGACAGTAATACGCCGTTGGGGGAAATCATAACCCGAATTGATCAGGGCACTGCGCACCCTTTCACGACTTTCTTTAACGGCTGTTTCTGGCAGGCCGACAAGGGAAAAACTAGGTAGTCCACCAGAGAGATGAACCTCGACCGTGACCAAAGGGGCATCAATACCTACCTGTGCACGGGTATACGCAATCGCTAGAGACATAAGCTTCCATCCTTGGAAGAGTTATAAAATGTAATTTAAAGATGAGGCTTATCTAATCCTCAAGACCCCATAGATAAACAATATACCTATCAATGCTCAACTGCTAAATGTTCCAGCAACTGTGCCAAAGTCAGCGGTGTGCCAAAATAAGGGCCTTGCATCAGCATACACCCTTGCCCCATCAGTTCACCACGTTGCCCAGCCGTGCTAAGCCCATCAGCCAACACTTCTATATTTAATTGATCAGCGATCGCTAAGATAGAGTCCACTATTTTACGACGCCTTTCATCATTGCTCATGGTCGTCACTAATGAAGCATCAATCTTAATAAAATCGGGTTGCACATCTCGAATCTGCTCAAGTGCGGGGCTTTCACATGCAAAACCAGTAATTGATAACAATGCATCGCTGGTCAATAGGTCAAAAACAGCGCCCTCTTTTTCCAAAGCCGTCTGAATATCAACATCGATCATTAATCGTCCTGATTTTTGATGCTGACTCAATTGCGAGACCCAACGCTGAATAGCATCTTTACTATTAAGCTGTTGAGCTTCTATACGCAGTGAAATAAAACGTAGGCTAGGAAAGCGCTCCCAAATAACATTGAGTGATTGTAGCTCTTGGTTAAGCCAATTTTCATACTGTTTTATAGAATCGGGATTTTCTAACAAGGCAGAAAAATCAGAAAAAGAAACCAGACCTAACTCCCCATGCAACCAGTATGGGCTTGCATGTACAGCCACCACCTGATGGCTATAGATACTGTAAACAGGCAGGTAGGACATCTGGATTTCATTACTGACGAGCGCGGTTATAAGATCCTCTTCACGTAGAATTTGCGGGCCCTTACTGCGTTCCATTAGCTCACTGTATACCCTAAAGGTATTGCGGCCGCCTTGCTTAGCGGCATACATAGCAACATCCGCTTTTTTCACTAGGTCTTTACCACGCTCAGCATGTTCTGGGTACATTGAAATCCCAACACTGCCGCTAATAAAGATCTCACGATGATCCACAAAAATACCATGTGATAACTGCTCAACGACCCGCTGCGCGACTTTAATTGCGGATTCAACGCCCTCAACCGCTGGCAGCATCATAACGAACTCATCACTGCTCAGTCTTGCTAATGCATCTTCATCACGGACCACAGAACCCAAACGACGCGCAACTTCCTGTAATAAACTATCCCCAACTGCACGGCCTAAATTATCATTGATCCACTTAAAGCGATCGAGGTCGACCAGCATTACTGCTAACTGTTCATTCGCTTCTTTACTCTGTGTAATCCGAGTAGACAGGATATCTTGAAACATATCCCAATTAGGAAGGTTAGTTAGTTCATCATACTGCGCCACTTGTTGATTAGTGGATTCCGCCGACTTCAAATAACTACTATTAAAAAATTGTGCTATATAGCCCGAATGATTGCCTGAATCATCTGATATCTTAATCACATTAAACCAAGCTGGATAAACAGCTCCGTCCTTATGACGATTCCATACCTCTCCTTGCCAAGATCCATGATTCATCAATTCAAGCCAGATAGTTTCATAAAAATCATCAGCAAGCTTAGCTGCACTCAGCAGGTGCAGGCTTTGTCCAACAACCTCCTCTAAGCAATAACCAGACACCTGCTTAAAAGCCGTGTTTACTTCGAGTATCTTGCTCTCAACATCCATCACAATGACGGCTTGAGGTGAATATAGGAAAAGCTGCTGTGCATAGTTTTCGATCATGGAAAATAAGCCCACTCAGTTCCGGATGAATTTTACTTAACTCGTGCTCTATTTATCTTGCGCTGCCTTATCTAAGGCGAGTAATTGCTGCTCTAACGCTTCAACCTGCTCTCGGGTGCGCAGTAGAACCGCCTTTTGCGCATCAAACTCTTCTCTACTGACAATATCTAAACGATCAAAAGTACCTTGGAGCAATGACTTCACCTGCTCTTTCATCTCACCCTGCCCAGGTAACTTAGCTTCTCCAGATAGTAGCTGAGTAAACTGTTCAGTTAAGCCTTCGATAAGCTGTGGATTAATCATCTTCACCTCAAAATTTAAACAATAACTGCCACAACTATAGCAACTCAGGCATACCAATCAATAGCGCACCAAAACCGCGCACTAAAAAAGAGCATCTACTGAGTCAGCACATATTTCTGCGCCCCATAATATTGCATAAAATATGAACAACAAAAGCCAATAAGCCATAACCAATTGTTTTAAAAGAACTTTATAAAGACTGGCACGACCTTCGCTATCTCTAGGGCAGAAATCGTTAATGAACTATTGCTAAACGATTTACGAATTAAGCAATAAATTAGAATTTATGGGGGTAACAAAATGAAGATGGTCTCCGCTGTCATCAAACCGTTCAAATTAGATGATGTACGTGAAGCTCTTTCTGAAATCGGTGTACAGGGTATCACCGTGACAGAAGTTAAAGGCTTCGGACGTCAAAAAGGACACACCGAACTTTATCGTGGTGCTGAATATGTTGTCGACTTCTTGCCTAAGGTACGTGTCGATGCAGCAGTATCAAGTGACATTGTAGAACAAGTTGTCGAAGCGATTAGCACTGCAGCTCAAACAGGAAAAATTGGTGACGGTAAAATTTTCGTTACATCAATTGAACAAGTTGTCCGCATTCGTACCGGTGAAACCGGCACTGAAGCACTTTAATACCGACTAATTTTCTGACCGCTTCTGGAGGAACCGACCAATGGAAGAACTATTAAATTCAACAGCAGCTGATGTTACTCAGCTTAAATATGCCCTAGATACTTTTTACTTTTTGGTATGTGGCGCATTAGTTATGTGGATGGCAGCAGGTTTTGCCATGCTAGAGGCGGGTCTAGTACGCGCTAAAAACACCACTGAAATTCTTACAAAAAATATCGCTCTTTATGCAATCTCCTGCATCATGTACTTAGTATGTGGTTATGCAGTCATGTACGGCGGTGAGTACCTTCTTTCAGGTATTACGGGCGATGGTTTCACGGGCGCTGAAGAACCAGCGACGTACGCACCTTCAGCTGACTTCTTCTTCCAGGTTGTATTTGTTGCGACGGCTATGTCTATCGTGTCAGGTGCAGTAGCTGAGCGTATGAAGCTTTGGGCATTCCTTGCTTTCGCTGTTGTAATGACAGGTATTATCTACCCAATGGAAGGTTCTTGGACTTGGGGCGGCAACGATGTATTCGGTATGTACAACCTAGGCGACCTTGGTTTCTCTGACTTTGCAGGTTCTGGTATCGTTCACATGGCAGGTGCAGCAGCTGCACTAGCGGGTGTACTTGTACTAGGCGCACGTAAAGGAAAATACACGAAAGATGGTGCTGTTGCGGCGATCCCAGGTGCAAACCTTCCACTTGCAACTCTAGGTACATTTGTACTTTGGTTAGGTTGGTTCGGTTTCAATGGTGGTTCTGTACTAGCGACATCTGATGTTGAAAACTCAAACGCTGTTGCCGTTGTATTCATGAATACCAACGCTGCTGCAGCCGGTGGTGTAGTCGCGGCTCTTGTTGTAGCACGTCTATTATTCGGTAAAGCTGACCTTACAATGGCACTTAACGGTGCGTTGGCAGGCTTAGTAGCAATTACTGCTGAACCATCAACACCTTCTGCTCTTCAGGCAACACTGTTTGGTGCAATTGGTGGTACGTTGGTTGTATTCAGTATCCTAACGCTAGATAAACTAAAAATTGATGATCCAGTCGGTGCAATCTCTGTACACGGTGTTGTTGGTCTACTAGGTCTACTATTAGTACCTGTAACAAATGACGGTTCATCGTTCTCTGGCCAGATCATCGGCGCTCTAACTATCTTTGCTTGGGTATTCGGTGCAAGCTTGGTTGTTTGGTTAGCAATCAAAGCTGTGATCGGTGTACGTGTATCTGAAGAGGAAGAGTACGAAGGTTCAGATATCGCTGAATGTGGTATGGAAGCATACCCAGAGTTCACTTCAGCTAAATAATCTAAACCATTGGATATACAAAAAGGTGCTTCGGCACCTTTTTTGTTTTTTCAGCATAATTTTGCGCAAACTTAGATTAATCTCGTATAGCATGCTTCATATTTCTAGGTATACTTATCGCTATAGTTCACTGTAGTTACAACTGCAAAGTGCTCCTAAGCACTTAATATGCAGGCACAAACTGAGGAATAGTCTTATGAAACTAGTCACCGCGGTGATTAAACCGTTTAAACTTGATGATGTACGCGAAGCTCTTTCTGAAATTGGTATCCAAGGCGTAACTGTAACCGAAGTCAAAGGTTTTGGCCGTCAGAAAGGTCATACTGAGCTCTATCGCGGCGCAGAATATGTTGTCGACTTTCTTCCTAAAGTTAAAATCGAGATCGCTGTAGATACGGACATGGTTGACCAAGCTATCGAATCGATTACGAAGACAGCGAATACCGGTAAAATTGGTGATGGTAAGATTTTTGTATCACCCCTTGAGCAGGTGATTCGTATCCGTACTGGCGAAAGCGGCCCTGACGCGTTGTAAGTACACCAAGATTTCTAAAAAGCGGCGACTGCCGCTTTTTTTATACATCCACTATTGCTCCTCATACATCCCCCCCTTAACGAGCGATAATTGCAACAATCTGTTGCATGGGAACTTTCTGTTCTACTTTTAACTCTTTAATAGCATTACGAAAAACAAACCAACTTTTAAAGAGCGACACATGTTATCTAAAACGACTCTATTTAGCCCAATCAAGCTAGGCTCGGTTGAACTTGCTAACCGAATTTTGATGGCACCTTTAACACGTGCACGCTCGGACGCTGAGCATGTTCCCGGTCAACTCATTGCACAACACTATGCAGACAGAGCCAGTGCAGGGTTAATCATCACGGAAGCCACTATGGTGATGGAAAACTGTTGCGCCTTCATCAATGAACCAGGCATCTACTCTGAAGCGCAAGTAGAAGGGTGGCGTAAAGTAACCGATGCGGTACATAAAAAAGAGGGCAAAATTTTCTTACAGCTATGGCACGGTGGTCGAGCCTGCCATCCAGATCTTAACAAAGGTATTCAACCCGTAGCTCCCAGCCCGATAGCGATTGAAGACGAGGTCTATACTCGGGAGGGGAAGAAACCCTATACCACTCCGCGCGCCTTAGAACTGACTGAAATACCTAATATCGTGAACGGTTTTCAGCAAGCAGCTATTAACGCTAAGGCCGCAGGATTTGATGGTGTAGAAGTGCATGGGGCCAATGGCTATCTTCTAGATGCCTTTCTACGCGACAGTAGCAATAAGAGAAACGATAGCTACGGCGGTAATATCGAGAACCGCGCTCGCCTGTTACTAGAAGTATTAGATGCAGTATGTGATGTATGGGGAAGCGATAAAGTTGGCCTGCGTACTTCTCCCCTCAACGGCTATAACAGCATGAGAGACAGTGACCCGTTAGGCCTCACCCTCTGGCTAGCAGAGCGATTAAACAACTATAACTTAGCCTACTGGCACCTTATGCGTTCCGACTTTCTGGGACAACAAAGCAGCGATGTTATTAACCTTGCACGTGAACATTACCAAGGAAATCTGATCGGAAATATGGGCTACAGTCATCAAGAGGCTGATACTGCTATTCAGGAAGGGCAGCTAAATGCGGTCGCTTTTGGGGTGCCCTTTATTGCCAATCCGGATCTAGTTTCCCGTTTTGAAAACAATTCTGTACTTAACGAAGCAGATCCAAACACATTCTATACAAGGGGCCCTGAAGGCTATAACGATTACCCCAAATTAGACCTATCAGAACTAAAGGTATCTTAAAATGAGTAACCCCGCAGATTATCCAAGCTTAGATCAATACCCAATTTCACAGCGTTGGCCGGCACAAGATCCGCAGAAGCTACAGCTCTATTCGCTGGGCACTCCCAATGGCGTGAAAATCTCGATCGCCCTTGAAGAGCTCGAATTGCCTTACGAAGCACATAAGGTGACTCTGGCCGAGGGTGACGTTAAAAGTACAGAATTCCTGTCCCTTAACCCCAATAACAAGATACCCGCCATTATTGATCCTAACGGACCTGACGGGCTACCTATCGGTTTATTTGAGAGCGGAGCAATCCTAGTTTATCTTGCTGAGAAAGGCGGCAAACTGATCGGGCGCAATGCTGTAGAGAAAGCAAAGGTATTACAGTGGTTGATGTTTCAGGTTGGCGGTGTAGGCCCTATGTTTGGTCAGTTCGGCTACTTTCATGCCTATGCAGGTAAAGACATCGAAGATCCTCGACCAAAAGAACGCTACGCAACCGAAGTAAAACGGTTACTTAACGTGATAAACCAACAACTAGAAGGCCAAGATTGGATTGCAGGAGAGTTTTCCATAGCCGATATAGCTATCGTTCCTTGGCTTGATTCACTGATACGATTTTATAAAGCTGAATCTATCGTCGAATTAGCTAAATTCAAACAAACAACAACATATATAGAGCGATTTAACCTGCGCCCATCCGTACAAAAAGGATGGAGTACTCCATAAAAAATTACCTGATCATTCTATAAATCAGGATGAAAACCTCCTAAAAAAGCATCCTGATTTTTGAATGATCAATCACCTAAAATACCGACAATACACAACTAAGCCATTATTAGAGAAGAACTTTTCACTAAAGGATTAGATTTTATAGGGTAAAAACACTTTACACCTTTCATTATATTGACCCATATCAACTCGATAACAGTTTTCTTTAACATCTAAACAATTCAAACTAAATTTGTCGCAGAATAGGTCATTATAAATAAAATAAATTCAAACAAATAATATGTCTAATACACAATTTCCCTATAATAGAGAGAGCAGTATTCCATTAGAGTGGCTTAATAAATCCTCTGTAGGGGTGCTCCTATTAGATAGAGAATTAAAGTGTATCGAAAGCACACCTTATGCCTCAGAGCTTATTTGGACTCGCTTAACATTAAACACTACAGAACAACTACCTGAGGACTTTAAGCTTGAACTTTCAAAGCAGCTAAATAATCTTAGTCCTCAGCGAAACGAATATTCTACCTACCTGCTCTTACCCACCCTTGATGACAAAGAACTGCTGCTAAAAGTCGAAATAAACCGACCTAATACCCAACATGAAGGTAGTCCTTATCTGTTTCTTACCATTCGAAATGCCAGCAAAAATGCACATTTAGCTAAAGAGCTTAAGGTCTTTCGAAACGCTGTAGAAAACACTGGAAGCGCTGTTCTGATTACTGACAATAGAGGGGATATTGAATATGCCAACCAGAGTTTCAGTGATATTACAGGTTATAGCTTTAATGAAATTAAAGGTAAAAAGCCCTCATTCTTAGGCTCAGGTGAAACACCTAAATCTACTTATCAACACCTATGGAGCACATTGTTTGACCACCAAAAGTGGAGCGGTACCTTACTGAATAAACGAAAGAACGGAACTGTTTACTGGTCTTTGCAGAATATATCCCCCATCCCTGATGAACTAGGCAACATCACTAACTTTGTATCAGTGAGTGAGGATATATCTCAGATAAAAGAACATGATCAACAGATGGAGAAAATGGCTTATTTTGATCCATTAACCGATTTAGGTAACCGCAGAAACTTCAAACGGACCTTGCAGCAATATCTGGATGTGCCCGAAGAGAAGCAAACAGGCTTAAACGCCTTATTGCTACTAGATTTAGATCACTTCAAACAAATCAATGACACCATGGGTCATGAAGCGGGTGATGCCTTACTTAATACCATCGCCAACAGGCTCAATTTCTGCTTGCAGAACAAAACGGCTGTTTTTCGCTTAGGCGGCGATGAATTTACAATCATCCTACAAAACTTTGAAAAACGTGAGTTAATTGTCGATCGAGTCAATGAGATCCTAAACTTGCTCGCACAACCGATTCAAATCGGTGTTCATGAAGTCATGATAACCGTAAGCATTGGCATTACACTCATCGGTGTCGACAGCCATGATGCCAGTGATCTGCTTCGTAACGCAGACCTAGCTATGTACTATTCCAAAAAAGCAGGTCGTAATACATTCTCTTTTTATAAGAAGCACATGGGTGACGTTGCTAAACGCACATTAAGTATTGAACACGATCTAAGAAATGCCTTATCGAATAAACAACTGCGTTTAAACTATCAACCGCAGATCGATGCACATGATGGTCGCATTACCGCCATAGAGGCTTTATTGAGGTGGAACCATCCGATTGATGGAGAGATATCTCCCGTAGACTTTATACCTCACGCAGAGGAAACAGGTCTGATCATTCCAATTGGTCGCTGGGTTTTATTGAAGGCTTGTAAAGACGCACAACAGCTTCAACTGTCAGGCTTACCTGCCATAAAAGTATGTATCAACCTATCCGCAAGACAGTTCGATGACCCAACTCTGATCGAACACATTAAAGACGCACTTGATCAATCTGGGCTTGATGCTAAATGGCTAGAACTTGAGATCACGGAAAGTATGTTAATGCGAGATTTTAAGCGTGCGATAGATACCCTAAATCGTATTAAAGAGATGGGGATAAGCTTAGCTATTGATGATTTTGGCACCGGTTACTCTTCTCTTAGCCATTTAAAGAAAATGCCGGTCGATCTATTGAAAATAGATCGCTCCTTCTTACACGATATCCCACAAGATAATGACAACATGGCCATTACCTCGACCATTATCGCAATGACAAAACAACTAGGCTTAGGCGTCGTTGCTGAAGGTGTAGAAACACAAGATCAGATCCTTTTCTTACAAAAAAATAATTGTGTAACGATGCAAGGCTTCCTGATCAGTCGCCCCGTTTCTTTTGAACAATTCAGTAAAGAGTATGGAAGCAACCAATACTTCCAACCATGCTTTTTAAAACAACGCGAATACGTTAATTAACACACAACTAACCTGCTAATAAATAAAGCTTTTATTATCCAAAATCCGTTATCCCTCCCCTTCTACTAAACTTATACTAACTATGTATCGTTAAGGAGGTGAGCGATGCAGCATAAAATTTCACGCGATATCTTTGAACAGGTCATGGTACCTAACTATTCACCGTTGCCCATTATTCCTGTCAAAGGCCAAGGTTCAAAAGTCTGGGACCAATCCGGAAAAGAGTATATCGATTTTGCCGGTGGGATCGCCGTCACCGCATTAGGCCACTGCCACCCGACTCTCACACACGCCCTTCACCAGCAAGTCGATAAGCTTTGGCACCTGAGTAATGTGTACACAAACGAACCCGCCTTAGAATTAGCCAAAACCCTTTGCGATAAAACATTTGCAGACAAAGTTTATTTTGCCAATTCAGGTGCAGAAGCGAATGAAGCGGCCTTTAAGCTGGCCAGAAAATACGCCTATGATCATGATCCACTAGACGATCATAGCTCTGATAAAAACCAGATAATCAGCTGTATCAATAGCTTTCACGGACGCACCCTTTTTACCGTTTCAGTCGGAGGCCAGGCTAAATACTGTGAAGGTTTTAAACCCATCCCCGCGGGCATCACCCATGTAGAGTTTAATAATATAAAGAGCTTACGCGATGCTATCAGTCATAAAACCTGCGCAGTTGTACTCGAACCGATTCAAGGTGAAGGCGGAATCATCACGGCAGATCCAGAATTCTTAAAAGCAGCCAGAGAACTATGCGATCAACACTCTGCGCTTCTTATCTATGATGAGATTCAAACCGGTGTAGGCCGCACAGGTAAGCTATTCGCTTATGAACACAGTGGCGTTACACCCGACATTTTAACGTCAGCTAAGGCCCTAGGGGGCGGATTTCCTATTGCTGCAATGCTTTGCACAGAAGCGGTCGCGCAATCTCTCAATATGGGAAGCCATGGCAGCACCTATGGTGGTAACCCTCTAGGTTGCGCTGTCGCAAACGAAGTACTTCACATCATTGATACACCCCAAGTGTTAAAAGGGGTTCAAAGCAAACATCAGCTGTTCGTTGAAAAACTTCATTTAGCCAATCAGCACTATCCTCTGTTTAAAGAGATCAGAGGAGAGGGCTTACTCATAGGGTGTGAATTACGCCCTGAATATCAAGGCAAGGCACGACAACTGCTGCAACTTGCACTTGATGAGGGGGTTATGGTGTTAATCGCTGGCTTAAATGTGATACGTCTAACCCCGTCATTAATTATTCCAGACGAAGAGATTACACAGGGAATGAAACACTTTGAAAAAGCGATGGAGAGCTTTATTGCGCACGAAGTAAATCAAGTCAATAAGAATAGATGAGTACGTAAGAGAGGTAGCGATGAATAAAGCTGCAGATATATGCAAACACACCTCTTCCGATCTATTGAATTGGGTTCAACCTATCGCCTCACAACAATCCCTTCGAGAGGAGCAGTTAATTGAACTCGTCGAGATCAACAGCAGCTCCCTCAATCCTCAAGGCATTAATGAAGTTGGAGAATGGTTTGCTAATGCCTTCAACAAGATTAGCCACGATATAGAGCGTATTCACTTGCCCCCATGGGAAAGGGTCGATTTCCAAGGGGTGGTGCAACAACAAACCTTAGGAGATCTATGGCGAATAAAGAAACGCCCTCACGCAAAATATCAGATCCTTTTAACAGGCCATTTAGATACCGTCTTCCCTCTATCTAGCCCTTTCCAAAAAGCGAATAGACTACAAGCTGAATGCTTAAACGCACCCGGTGCAGCAGATATGAAAGGAGGCCTACTGGTTCTACTTTCCGCATTGGAGTTATTAGAATCAACACCACTGGCTCAACAAATTGGCTGGACCGTTCTTCTTAATCCCGATGAAGAGATAGGCTCGCCCTCTTCCGCAGCCATATTAGAAGAAGAAGCCAAAACACATGACCTAGGTCTCATCTATGAACCGGCTCTACCCGATGGAAATCTTGCGGGGGCTCGCAAAGGCAGTGGTAATTTCACCTGTTGCGTTCATGGTAAAGCAGCCCATGCGGGCAGAGAGCCCGAACTAGGACGCAATGCGATAAACAAAGCGGCTGAATTAATCTTAGAACTAGCGCAACTTAACAATGCACGCCCCGGGTTAACACTTAATACAGGGATGATAAACAGCGGCGAAACGACTAATAAAGTCCCCGACCTCGCGGTGTTTAAATTTAATATCAGAATAGAAACGAAAGACGATGCACACTGGTGTACTCAGCATTTAGAAACACTAATCAGTCAATACAATGAGCATGATGGCTACAAAGCCGAGTTGCACGGTGGCTTTGGGCGCATGCCGAAGCAGCTCGATTCTCAGCACTTAGCGCTGTACTCACTTGTGCAAGAATATTCAAAACAACTCAACAGGCCCTTAACATATGCAGCAACAGGAGGCTGTTGCGACGGTAATAATTTAGCCGCTGTTGGCCTTCCTAATGTGGATACTTTAGGTGTTAGGGGCGACTTTATACACAGCCATAATGAGTACATACAGCTACCAAGCCTGACCGACCGAGCGCAACTCAGCGCACTCCTTCTACTCCACATTGCTCAACATGGGCTTCCCTTTAAACAGAGCAGAACTGGAGGCATAAAATGAATAAAGCCGACATATTCAAACTATTAAATGATATGTGGATAGATTACCTGCGCTTAAACCCTGAAGCTCAAAAAATCCACCAGCTGTTACAACGACAAAACCCGATCATAATTAATGACCATATTGCGTTACGCACTTTTGATATTGAATCCATCAATATTGAAGTGCTTGCCGCCCCTTTTCTTTCAGCCGGGTACTACTGGGCCGACGAATACCACTTTCCAGTGAAACATCTGTACGCCAAGCATCTTCAACATATAGACACTAAGCTACCTAAAGTCTTTATTAGCCAATTGCTCACTGAGTCTTTAAACCAAGCCAACCAAACACTTATCCACAACTTAATTTCACAGATACCTAAGGCTCAAATCGGACAAACAGATTTTTGCTATTCCGGACGTTACTGGAATTTAAGCTATGCTGACTATCAACAACTGCTGGTACAAAGTGAATACGCCGCATGGGTTGCTGCATTCGGCTTCCGGCCAAACCATTTCACTATTTTTATTAATCAGTTGGACTCCCATAACAGCATTGAGAGCATAAATGACTTTTTAAAAGCAGAAGGTTTTAAGCTCAACTCTGCTGGCGGGGAGATAAAAGGGGGAGCAGAGGAATATTTAGCCCAATCCTCAACACTGGCTAACTCTATTTCAGTTCAATTTACAGATAGAACAGCGGAAATTCCAAGTTGTTATTACGAATTTGCACAACGCTTCCCAATGCCCGATGGAAGTTTATATCAAGGTTTTGTCGCCGCTTCTGCCGACAAAATCTTTGAAAGTACACATACGCGCTAATCGAGAAATAAGGCAAAGGAGATCGAATATGTATTTCATTCGCCCTATAGAGATAAAAGATCTAGATACCCTCTATTCGATCGCACTGGAATCGGGACCAGGCTTCACTTCTCTGCCCGAGAACACTGAGTTACTTGAAGAAAAGATAAGCCATAGTCTTGCTGCACTTGAGTATCAAATCAGTACACCCAACAGTGAAAGTTATCTTTTTGTTCTCGTCGATGATGAAACGCAACAGGTCGTCGGCACGACCGGCATTGAAGCCTCTGTCGGTTTGAAAGATCCGTGGTATCACTACCGTATCGGCACCGTCGTTCATGCCTCACGCGAACTCAATATTCACAATCAATTTAAAACACTCTATCTGTGTAACGACTACACAGGCTGCTCCGAAGTATGCACCCTTTACCTTAATCCAGAACACCGGCACTCTCAAAATGGCAGCCTGCTATCAAAAAGTCGCTTTCTGTTTATGGCAGAAAACCCTCAACGTTTTTCTAAACGTGTCATAGCAGAGATGCGAGGTTACTCAGACGCAGAGGGTCGATCTCCCTTTTGGGAAGGACTCGGGCGTAAATTCTTTGCCATGGATTACTCTGAAGCAGACTATCTAACGGGCTCTGGTAACAAAGTATTCATTGCCGAATTAATGCCAAAAAATAGTATCTACATCCACCTGTTGCCTGAAGACGCCCAAAAGGTCATCGGTCAAGTTCACAAAAATACGGAACCTGCGCGCAATATGTTGGAAAGCGAAGGTTTTCGCTTCGAAAACTATGTGGATATCTTTGATGCGGGCCCCACAATCACAGCCCCCTTAGAAAAAATACGCGCTGTTAGAGAGAGCCGTTATGTCAAATTAATGATCAACCCATCGATTGACCATCCTGAAAATTACCAAAGCTATCTACTCAGCAATAGATCATCACAGAACTTTCGTTGCTGCTTAGGCTTAGCCTACGAACAACCCGGCGTTGCAGAAATAAGCCCTGAAACCGCACATTTATTACAACTCAAGCAAGGCGATACAGCACGCATAGTTGAGTTAAAAGGGAGACGAGTATGAACCCGTTATTATCTCACCTCATTAATGGCGAATGGCTACAAGGTGATGGCGATGAAATGGTGTCATTAAACCCTGGTAACAGTGATCGCATCTGGCAAGGCTACTCAGCTAGTGATCAACAAGTTAATCAGGCAATAGAAGCGGCCGGTGAGGCATTTCCCCATTGGGCTGATCGACCCATTGCAGAACGAGCATCTTACCTTGTGCGCTTTACCGAACTACTTGGCGAATCCAAAGAACTGATAGCAGAATGCATCGGTGAAGAGACAGGAAAACCTCTTTGGGAAGCGCTTAGTGAAGTGACTGCGATGCAGGGTAAAGCCGCAATTACTATTAGAGCCTATCAAGAGCGCTGCAAAAGAATAGATGAAAATAATAATGGGGTTCGTTCGACTTTACACCATCGCCCCCACGGCGTTGTTGCCATTTTTGGTCCCTATAATTTTCCTGCGCACCTGCCTAATGGCCATATAATGCCCGCTCTCCTCGCGGGCAATACATTGATTTTTAAGCCCAGTGAACTGACGCCTAAAAGTGCAGAGTTATTGGTAAAACTATGGCAAAAAGCTGATCTACCTGATGGCGTTTTAAATCTGCTTCAAGGGGACAAAGAAACAGGAAAGTTAATCGCCTCACACCCTGCTATTAATGGTCTTTACTTTACTGGCAGCGCTAATACAGGCTGTTATTTACATCAACAATTTGGTGGTCAGCCTGAGAAGATTCTTGCCCTAGAGATGGGTGGAAATAACCCACTGCTTGTGACCCAAACCAAAAACTTACCCGCAGCCGTCTATAACACGATTCAGTCCGCCTATATAACCGCAGGACAGCGCTGCACTTGTGCACGTCGCCTACTCGTCCCAGAAGGGGCCCAGGGTGATAAATTTGTGGAGCACTTAAGCGCAGCAGTAGAGCAGATCCAAGTAGGCACCTACAATCAGCAACCCCCTCCTTTTATGGGATCGCTGATCAGCCAGCAAGCGATGACACAACTACTCTCCGCTCAAGAATCATTAGTAGAACAAGGTGCGATATCCCTCATCAGCATGCAGCGTTTTACTGATAAAGGCGCTCTACTCAGCCCAGGATTAATCGATTGTAGCACTGTGGAAACACCCCCTGATATCGAGTTATTTGGCCCGCTGTTACAACTTTACCGAGTTAGGGATCTAGAGCATGCGGTCGAGCTAGCTAACAATACCCGCTATGGGTTAGCTGCCGGAGTACTAAGTGATGATCCGGAGGTATTTAAATATTTCCAACGCCATGTACGCTCAGGAATTATGAATTGGAACCGCCCGTTAACCGGCGCATCTAGCGCTTTACCCTTTGGAGGGGTCGGGATGAGTGGTAACCACCGCGCAAGCGCTTGGTATGCAGCTGATTATTGCGCTTACCCTGTTGCATCACTGCAATCAGAGAGTATAGAGCTACCAGAAAGCCTACCGCCTGGAATCCAGATTGAAGGGCATATCTGGGCTCCCTCATGAGCCAAATTCTTAATCTAGACGGTCTAGTTGGCCCAAACCATAACTACGGAGGGCTGGCGAAAGGGAATATTGCATCAGTTAAAAATACAGGAAAGCTATCTTCGCCCAAACAGGCGGCCCTACAAGGGCTGGAAAAGATGTGGATACTCTATCGTCTAGGTATTCCTCAAGGATTTATACCTCCCCAACCACGGCCAAACTTTTGCCTACTTCAAGCAGCTGGCTTTAGAGGAACCCCACAACAAATCTTACAACAAGCGTTCAAAACTGCACCCGAACTATTGGAAGCCTGTTACTCAGCCTCATCAATGTGGGCCGCGAATAGCGCAACAATTACAGCGTCGAGTGATAGCCTGACCAATAAGCTTCAGATCACACCTGCAAACCTACAAAACCAGTTACACCGCTCTCTTGAATCACCAGCAACCGATTCATTCTTTCGCCATTTCTTTTCTGATAACGCGCTGTTCCATTGCCACTCTCCGCTACCTAGCCATGCAAATTTTGCCGATGAAGGAGCTGCTAATCACATTCGTTTGAATGACCCTCTCTCTGACGAGGCGCTTAACCTATTTATTTATGGCCAAGATATAAGCATGGTTAAGAAGACTCAACGCTATCCAGCTAGACAGAGTAAAACAGCCTGTGAGTCGCTCATTAGACGCCACCAGATACCACACGCCAAAGCACTGCTAATACAACAGAACCCACAAGCAATAGATCATGGAGCCTTTCATAATGACGTGGTTGCCGTTGGGCTAAATAACTTTTTATTGCTTCATGAAACCGCCTTTTCAGAACAAGAAGGCATATTAACAACATTAACCAAGCGCACTCGGCACTGGCAGAAACCATTGTTCATTATGGAGATCAAAGATAGGGACTTCAGCTTAAAAGAAGCGATCACAAGCTATCTATTTAACAGTCAGTTAATCGCACTACCTGCTGGAGGGATGCTTCTGCTCGCCCCTGAAGAATGCCGTCAGTCACAAGCGACAGAAAAGGTCTGTCAGCAGATTCTTGAAGCCGATAACCCTGTCACTCAAATCAAATTTATCGACTTAAAACAAAGCATGGATAACGGAGGTGGTCCCGCCTGCTTAAGGCTGTCTATCCCTATCACAGAAACAGAACTAGCTGGCGTAAACCCCTCAATTCTGCTCAATGAAAAGCGCTACCAGCAACTGCGCCTGTGGATAACAAAACATTATCGTGATCAACTAACCCCGTCCGACTTACAGGACTATCAGCTAGTCGAAGAGATCGATATAGCACTGACAGAGTTACAGAATCTTATGTTAAAAGACTAAAGCGATACTCATTACCCTTAACGCCACTCAACCTCTTTTCGTCGCTAAGGGAAGAGTAATTGTTGCTTCCAAACCACCCTCAGGATGATTCCGTAAACTTAACTCACCACCCAAGCGTTTAATCGCTCTTTGCGCAATACTAAGTCCTAAACCATAGCCCTTTTCTTGGCTATCTCCTCGATAGAAGGGATCACAAAGCTGCGCTAACTCAGATTCGGAAACACCTTTTCCATGATCTCGAATACAAATAATACAGCGATCGCTTTTATCCACAGACAGATCAATAGCAGTACTATCATCCGTATGCTTGCAGGCATTCCCTAAAATATTATTCACGGCTCTTTCCAGCAGTTTGCTATTAACGCAAACCTCGCAGTCAGATTTCATCTCTAGGTTTATCTGCCGCTTGGGATAAGCAAAATGCGCATCATCGGCCCACTCTTGGAGTAAAGAATATAACCAAACTCGTTCACCGGATGCTTGTTCCTGTTCTAAACGAGACAGGGATAATATCTCACCGATCAACTGATCTAAGTTGCGACACTCCCGGTTAATTCGCATAACCGCTTTATCATCTTCACCCATGCGCTGTTCAGCAATACCTGCCGCCGCCTGCAAGCGTGCCAAAGGAGCACGTAGTTCATGGGACACATCCTGCATTAAGCGCTGGTGAGAGGTAATGGTCTGCTGAACATAATCAGCCATTCGATCAAAATCTCGTGCTAACTCACCTAACTCATCGCCTCTTTTTCTAAGTTTTTCATCCGTTCGCCTATCGAGTTCGCCACGGTAAATCGCTTGGCTATGCTCACGTAGTAGGTTTAAAGGCCGAGCAATAATGGCGGACACTAACAATGCAGCCATCGAAGCGATCAAAATAATCAGAACCATTTGCACCGATAAGATCGTGGCTAAAAGATGCCTAAAAGGTGAGGAGTTCCATTTCAGGTTAACTTTCACCTGATAAAGCTTTCCACTCTCGGACCTCAGATTAAATAAGTAAAACGATTTAGGGTCCTGATTAAAACTTCGGGGGAACTTATCAAGACCGACCACTTTCTTATTTCGTGCTAGATCCGTGATATAAACCCGCTCAGCAATACTTAGCCAAGTAGTACGTTTAAAGTCATGTCGGTCCTTACTTTCATGATCTCTATCTTCGAATTCCCTGCGATCATGCTCATCCCTTTCATAATCACTCTTATAATGACTCTCTCTATCATCTCTACGGTCAGGCTTTTTCGGTGGACGTACGCTAAGCGTGCGTTCCCCTCTGCGTTCATAGCGCTCAATCATGACTTCAGCATAGCCTTCGGCTTTTGCTGTAATCACCTCTTTAAAACGATCTTTTTCGGTAATAGCACCGACAAACACAATTGTCGCCAACGACACTAAAAAACTGACCGACCAGATCGATGCAAAGACTTTCCAAAAAAGGCGCTTATACCACTTCATTCTGCACCTTTAACAAATTGATAACCTACGCCCCGAACGGTCTTAATTAATTCTTTATTCGACGAATACTGCCCTAGCTTCTGCCTAACGCGACTCACATGCACATCAATTGCACGATCATAGGCCATCAGCTTTCTATGCAGTACTAACTCTGTTAATTGCTCTTTATCTAAAACAGAGCCTGCATTGGCAATCAAGTAAGCCAATACATTAAACTCAGTACCTGTCAGCTCTACCGGCTGCTGAAGTACAGTGACTTCTCTTTGACCAGGATCAAGGCTCACGCCGCTGACACTAACCAATAAGTCGGGAAACAGTGTCGCTTTCTGTTGCGGCTCTACACGCCGCAAAATAGCTCGGATACGTGCAAGCAACTCCCTAGGGTTACAAGGCTTACTCAGATAATCATCGGCACCCATCTCTAACCCGATAATGCGATCAATACCTTCGCCGCGCCCTGTCAGCATAATCACGGGCAACTGAACCTTGGGTCTTATCTGTTGCAACAGTTCCAAACCACTTTTACCCGGCATCATAACGTCGAGTATCATCAGGTCATAACGCTCAGATCGTTTGAGTGCCTCACAAGCACTATCCGCATCAGGAGCAAACTCAACAAGAAAACCTTCATGATTAAGGTAGTCACCGATCAGCTCACACAGCTCAGTATCATCATCCACCATCAACAGGCGCTGTTTGGTATTGCTCATAAAGGTATTCTCATCTTATCTGTTTAATTGGCCAATATAGAATCACATAAGACTCTAGCGACCTCTAAATAGTAAAGCTTTTAGATTCAAAAAACTTAACGCTTAAGCTGTGTTTACCAAACTTTACAACTCCGATACCCAACTTAGCAGTGACATCATTCACACTTCACTGCATCAAGGTAAACAACTTTTTAAAGGCAAATTAGCCGGAGCAAGTGAGGAGATAAAAACATGCGCACTAAATTTATTGCAGGCATTACAGCAGCCGTCATCACAGTATCAGGATTAGGCCTTACAGTAGCTCATGCCACCGATGGGGAGCAGCATAAGGAACGTCGTATGGAACACCGGGTAGAGCATTTAACCAAAGAGCTAAAGCTAACACCGAAACAGCAAACGGAGCTAAAAGCGCAGATGCTAAGCCAACATGAAGGCATGAAGCTTAAGCATCAAAACCGCGAATCGGTTTTCAAGCAACTGCTGAAACTAAATCCAAACTCAGCAGATTACCAAACACAGTTGAATAGTTTAGTACTAGAAGCACAAGAACAGACTAAAAGCATGATTATTGAGAAAGCAGACGCACAGGAAAAGCTGTTTGAAATACTAACTCCGGAACAAGAGAAGTCATTTATCGCCTTAAAGGCCGAAATGGGTGAGAAAATGTCAAAACGTCACTCAGAAGGCAAACGAGGTCATCATGGCGAAAAAAAGTGCCACTAGAGGCACTGATTAAGACACAAGGGCAGGTAAACAACACTAGAAATGTTTATTACCTTTAGGCGACGCTTGGGTTTCTAACGTTGCTACTTGCCCTTGCCCCTCAGCACCACATTCATGTCATTGCCATGGGCCACCCCAACAGGCTCCTTTGCCCGCTTATAAAAGCGGGCTTTTTTCATACATCAGATCGCTTTAGATGCAATATCTTTAACATCTTCCATCACCACAAACGTACTGGTTTGCTTTACGTAAGGTAAACTGGAAATCTTCTCCCCTAATACCTCTCTATAACCCTCGATATCGGAGGTTCTCACCTTTAAAAGATAATCAAAATTGGCCGCGATCATGTGACACTGTTCGACTTCAGGAATCAATCGAACAGCATCATTAAATGCTTGCAAAGCCTTAGTTTTAGTATCACTCATCGTCACTTGGACAAAAGCAACATGCTTTGAACCCAGCTTCTTCTGATCAATAATCGCGGTATAGCCCAGAAGATAGCCGAGATCTTCTAAACGTCGCATACGCACTTGGCAAGGTGTCTTTGATAAACCCACCCGATTGGCGAGCTCAGTCACCGTAATTCGGCCGTTTTTTTGTAACTCTCGTAGGATAGAAATATCCAGTTTATCGAGATTATCCATTCATTAATGTCCGCTGAGGTAGGAGGTAAAACAGGTTTCTTATCTTCGAATATAGTTAATCCCCTCTAATTCGACAACTTAGGGCTAAGCGTTTTTACGAGCGTCAAAGCACGAAAAGGCCCAAAAACAACGTGAAACAGCATCCCGCAGAACAATCCCTCATAAATCGGGTTTAAAAAAGATCAATTAACTAACAATGCCAACAATACAGTGCAAATATCCACAACAAAGCGAGTAACATTTTATACGGCTATGCCAGCCGTCAAAAAAGGATAATCCCCTGTATAAACCTTGGTTTATCACAGCCAGATTATCCTTTTTTTCAGACAGCCTATGAAATTTACCTTAGAAGAAATGAGCTTCTCTAAGCGGATGGAGGTCAGTGGCATCGCTCAGGAAGGAACTATAATAAGCATAATATATGACAGTGAGGCTTCTACATGGTTACGGTAACCATTACTTTTATACTTTATTTAATGCTCATGCTTGCCATCGGCATTGTGGCGTATCGACGTACTAGCGATCTATCTGACTATGTCCTAGGTGGTCGAAACTTAGGTCCTATCCCAAGTGCACTCAGCGCCGGCGCATCTGATATGAGCGGCTGGCTACTCATGGGCCTACCCGGCTATGCAATGGCAGCAGGATTCGGTTCCTTCTGGTTGGCGGCAGGCCTACTCATCGGCACATGGTTAAATTGGCTGTTAGTCGCGCAGCGCCTAAGAGTATATTCACAACGCGCTGATGATGCCCTTACACTCCCCGCATTTTTCGAAAAACGCTTTGAAGATCACAGTCATAGCTTACGTGTAATCTCAGCGATTTTTGTCTTAGTTTTCTTCCTGTTCTATACCAGCTCCGGTTTAGTGGCTGGCGGCAAGCTATTTGAAACGGTGTTTGGTTTTGATTACAGCATTGCTGTCATCATCGGTGCTATCGCAATTATCTCTTACACTCTATTTGGCGGCTTCCTCGCGGTTTCTTGGACCGACGTTGTACAGGGCTTACTGATGGTGGGAGCACTGATTATGGTGCCTCTTTTTGCCATGGGCGAAATTGGCGGCCTAAGCGGGATATTTTCAGCCATGGAAGCGAAAAACCCTGAACTGCTGAATATGTTCACCGACGCAGACGGAAAAGATATCACCTTAATTGGTACATTATCTTTACTCGGCTGGGGTCTTGGTTATTTTGGTCAGCCGCATATCCTTGCTCGTTTTAAAGGGATTAAAAGTAAAGACCACGTTCCTGCTGCACGCCGTATTGCGGTTTTGTGGAGTGCGGTTTCTATGGCTGGCGCTTGCCTAATCGGTATGGCCGCTATTGGTTACCTTCCTGAAGGCTTAGGCGATACTGAAACGGTATTTATGGTCTTAGTCGACGCACTATTCCACCCTGTAATCGCCGGTATTCTATTGGCGGCAATCTTAGCGGCGGTGATGAGTACTGCGGATTCTCAACTATTGGTTTCATCTTCAGCGTTGGCAGAAGACTTCTATAAAGCGCTGTTTAATCAAAATGCATCTCAAGAACAATTAATCCGTGTCGGTCGTATTGCCGTTGTTGTCATTGCGCTTATCGCTACCGCATTGGCGATGGATAAAGATTCTAAAGTCTTAACCTTGGTTTCTTACGCGTGGGCAGGTTTTGGTGCAGCTTTCGGCCCAGCACTGATTCTTTCTCTATACTGGAAACGTATGACAAAAATGGGAGCCCTTGCAGGCATTCTGACAGGAGGTATTACCGTTGTTGTATGGAAACAGTTAGCGGGCGGCTGGTTTGATGTGTATGAAATCATTCCAGGCGTTCTGTTTGCTTTTATCGCGATTGTTGTGGCGTCATTACTCACACCGCCACCATCAACCACGATTCAGGCACGCTTTGACGAAGTAGATGCTGAAATAAAAAGCTAGCTCCGTTCTAGCTAAGCAACACTTTACATCAGCCTCGATTACTTTGCGTTCTCGGGGCTTTTTTATAACTAACACAGAAGTCGAATAACCTATATTTTAAGCAAAGAAAAAACAAATAGATTAAAAACAGATAAAAATTAGAACTTAACGACTACAAAATACAGAATTTAAGAGAGTTCGACCTAATGATCTAATTATAAAATATGCCTT